>OLIR01000010.1_pt1 | contig 279331 bp, 268 predicted proteins | sample 1609741 | NCBI WGS metagenome assembly OLIR01 (sample SAMEA4350169, study PRJEB24818) | metagenome | biome: human; feature: gut; material: faeces | place: Denmark | collected 2013-09
ACAAAGTGATAAAAAGGTAACGATTGCTTATGATCCAATGTTCCGGGCCGTAATGAATATGATTCAGAATGCAGTGGAGCATACAAAAGAAAATGGAATCATTTATATTGACGCAAAGGAGCAGGATGGCCGGCTGACATTCATTGTGGAGGATAGCGGATCAGGATTTACAAAAGAAGCATTATTGCATGGCACAGAGCAGTTTTTTATGGATGACACAAGTAGAAATGGCGAAGCCCATTATGGGATGGGACTATTTTTTGCAAAAACTGTGGCTGAAAAATATGGTGGAGGTATTAAACTTTCAAATTCTGAAAATACAGGTGGGGCGAGGGTAGAAATATTTTTCCTGAGTAGTCAGGAAACAAGCTAAATAGACCGCAATTAAGCTATGTAAAAGAAATTTTCATGCTTTTATCTAATATGTAAAAGACAGAAAAGAGATATTGGCTGTTTGACATGTGAGTCATGCTGTGACAAAAAAGATAGCTGCTGTTAGATGGAAAATGTTAAGTCCTGTAATGCTTATGCTTGTAAGAATTGCAAATAAGACGAAAGGAAGGTTTCTATGACAGTAAAAGAAAAAGCAGAACTGATTGTAAAAGATATAAAGAAAGAACGGGGAACAAATCCGGTTGTCATTTTTAAGCAGATTGCAGAGAAGGAATATGTCAGTATTCATGGACCGGAACACCATATATTAGATGGTGCAAGTTTGCTTGTAGCCTACAAAAACGCAGGTGGAGAGATAGACTTAGAACAGGCGTTGGACAGGCTGATGGCAGAGGGCCTTAGGATGCCGGGGGCAATGTGCGGTTTATGGGGAATATGCGGAGCAATCACATCTATAGGTGCTGCACTAGCAATCATTGACGGAACAGGTCCGCTTTCAACCGATGGAACATGGGGAAATCATATGCAGTTTACCTCGAAAGCAATTGGAGAATTAGGAACCATAAACGGACCAAGATGCTGCAAGAGAGATGCAATGATAGCATTTAAGAATGGTATTGATTATGTAAATGCTCATTATGGAGTAACATTGCAATACGAACAAATGCAATGCGGATTCACAGATTTTAATGAGCAATGTATAAAGGAGAGGTGTCCATTTTATGAGTAAGATAAAAGTAGCTTTTATTTGTGTCCATAATTCCTGCCGAAGTCAGATTGCTGAGGCTTTTGGAAGACATCTGGCATCAGATGTGTTTCAAAGTTATTCGGCGGGGACAGAAACAAAACCACGGATTAATCAGGATGCTGTACGTATTATGAAGGAATTATATAATATAGATATGGAAGCAGAAGGACAGTTCAGTAAGCTGGTTAGTGATATTCCAGATCCGGATATTGCAATATCTATGGGATGTAATGTAGGGTGTCCATTTATAGGCAGACCATTTGATGATAATTGGGGACTTGAAGATCCAACTGGGAAAAGCGATGAGGAATTTAATATAGTCATTGAACAAATAAAGCATGATATTTTGGAGTTAAAAAGTCGATTGAACCATAATGAGATTTAATAAATTTTTTTTGTCTGACTGAGAAAATTAATAATAAACTTACACAGCACTTTAGTCAGAGGATGGAGTAGTTATTTCGAAAACGATGTACTAGGAATTGATGAATTTACATGGCTGCCTGAAACGAAATCCGAAATTGACACCCCAATAACTAAATATTATAATATTCTATACGGCTTTAATAGTATTGTATTATATGCGCGATTAAGTGAAATACGTTAATGATAAGGAGAATGCAAATGGGGGCCTTAAAGTGCAAAATGTGCGGAAGTAATCTGGAGATAGAGGATTCGATTACTGTCTGTAAATGCGAAAAATGTGGAACGAGCCAGACAGTTCCGGATATAGAGGACGATAAAGAACTTAAGTTGTTTGAGCGTGCCGGGAGACTGCGTTTTAACTGCGATTTTGATAAAGCAGCAGGAATATATAATACAATAACTGACAGTTACCCGGAGGAAGCAGAAGGATACTGGGGATTAATCCTTTGCAAATATGGTATTGAATATGCAGATGATGCGAGCGGAAAAAAGATACCTGTTTGTCACAGAACTTCTTATAATAGTGTAATGGATGAAGAAGATTTTGAACTTGTAATGGAGAATTCGAATTCAGAGTCAAGAGCAATATACAGGGAAGAAGCTAAGATAATAGAGGAAACCCGTAAGGAATATATCAGGATTGCAGAAAGTGAACAGCCATACGATATATATATAAGCTACAGGGCGCAGGATGATAATGGAGATAAAACACCAGTTAGTGAAATAGCAGGACATTTATATAACAAGCTGACATCAGCCGGATACAGTGTATTTTTATCAGAAGCCGCACTTAAAGGAAAAAAGCAATCAGACTGTGAACCATACATATATTCAGCTCTTAATTCAGCAAATGTTATGCTTGCACTTGGTACATCATATGATGATTATAACGATGTCTGGGTTAAGAATGAATGGAACAGATATCTTGAGATAGCAGAAAAGAATAAGAACAAATGTCTTATTCCATGTTATAAAGATGTTGATGAATATGATATTCCTAAAGAATTTGCAGGTCTGAAGGTGTGCCAGCTTGGAAATGATGATACATTTAATAATATAATGGCTGAGATTGCAAATGTGGTGAAGCCGGAATCAGTTAACCAGCCAGCACCAGAACCAGAAAAGGCTGAACCAGCGGAAGAGATTGAACTTGAAGAAATAGAAATTATCGAACCGGTGGATATCAATAAGCTGCTTGATGAGGGATTTTCTGCAATTTCAGATAAGAACTGGAAAGAAGCCAATAAGCTTTTCTTTCAGGTTCTTGATGAAGAACCTGATAATTCAAAGGCATACTGGGGACAGCTTCTTGTGCAGCAGGAATGCACTAATGCAAGAGAAATGGCAGATAATCTGTACCTTCAGGTAATTGGAAATACATCAGATAATACATATGAACTGGAAATCAGAGACAGGCGTCAGGAGATAAAGGACAAGTATCCTGTTGCTAATCTGTTCTCAGAAGAAGAGTATGCGAATCTGTTTGATGTACATTTTAACTATCAGTCAGGTGTTGAGAATACAAAGAGTGCCATTGCAGCTAATAATGAGCATTACATATTAAGTGATAATGAGCTTTTCAAGAGGGCAAAGCAGAATGCCGATGCTGAGGTGACAGCCGGAATAGAAGAATTTGTTGCTAATGTAAACAGGCATCTTGACGAGATATTAAAGAATGTCACAGAACAGGAACAACAGGAGATAGAGGCAGCCAGACAGCAGGAGACAGCATATTTTTCAAAGCTTGAGGATGCATTTAAGAAGGCAGACGATATGGCAAATGCTAATCTTTCCAACAGTGAAGCAGAATACCAGAAAGACCATGATTCGTGGGAGTATGAGAGAGATAATCTTGAGGAAGCCAGACAGCAGTGGGTTAAGGATGTTGAAGAGAAGCAGAAGGAACATGATGAGTGGCTGGCTGTAAATGGCGCAGCTATTGAAGAATGGAATGCCAAGAAGAAAGAATATAATGACAACAAGCAGAAACTTGAATATGAGTTAAAGAGACTTCAGGAAGATAAAGGATTTATAGAAGGTTTTATGGCTGGGGCAAAAGCAGCCAAGAAGGATAAGGAAATAATGAATGTAAGGATTGAATTATCACGGCTGGCATTGCCTAAAGAACCGATAATGCCTAAAGAACCGGTTATTCCACCGGAACCGGCATTGAGAAGAGAACCGGAAAAGCCTGATTATGACATAATGATTGGACGAAACGATGTACTTGATACATTCAGAAGTCTTATGGCGTAGTGAGTATTTATAAGAAAGGGGATAAGTATGAAATATTCAAATGTTGTTGTTGCCGGAGGCGGAGTGCTTGGAAGCCAGATTGCTTTTCAGGCAGCATATTGTGGATTTAATGTAACTATCTGGTTAAGAAGCGAGGGGTCTATTGGAAGAACACAGCCTAAGATTGACCATCTTAAGCAGACTTATATCGAAGCTATTGAGAAGATGGCGGAGGATAAGAATGCATGGTGTGCAGGACTTGCGGATGAAGATACATTTGACAAGGAAGAGTGTCTTAAGAAGGTTGAAAATGCATATGCTAATCTCAAGCTTGAACTTGATATGGCTAAGGCTGTTGCAGATGCAGACCTTGTAATTGAGTCAATGGCTGAGAATGAGAAGGACAAGATTGCTTTCTATGAAAAGCTTGCTCCGCTTCTTCCAGACAAGACTGTTGTTGTAACTAATTCATCAACACTTCTTCCTTCAATGTTTGCTAAATATACAGGCAGACCTGACAAATATATGTCATTACATTTTGCTAATTCTATATGGAAGAATAATACTGCAGAGGTTATGACACAGGCACAGACTGATGAAAAATATTTTAACGAGGTTATGCAGTTTGCCAACGACATACGAATGATCGGACTTCCTGTAAGAAAGGAAAAGAGCGGATATCTGCTTAATTCTATGCTTGTTCCATTCCTTTTAAGCGGGCTTGATTTGTACGCAGCAGGAATATCTGATCCTGAAAGTATTGATATTGCATGGACAAGAGGAACTGGAGCACCTAAAGGACCATTCCAGATATTTGACACAGTAGGACTTAATACTGCCTACAATATTGTTCACCAGTACCAGAGCGTTCCGGGAATTTTCTCACCACTTCTTAAGAAGATGATGATGCCATATAATTTCAAGAAGATGGAAGCAATCCTTAAGAAATATATTGATGAGGGCAAGCTTGGAATGTCTTCTGGCGAAGGCTTTTACAAATATAATTAAGGACTGATGATATGACGACAAGGGAAGAAGCACTCGAATATGGACTTTCTTTTCCAGATACTTATCAGGAAGCACCGTTTCATGATCAGAACTGGCAGCTGGTAAGAGTTAAAGGATGCAAGAAAGCATTTTTATGGACATACGAGCGTGACGGATATATTAATCTTAATGTGAAAGTTTCACCTGAATGGCGGGATTTGTGGAGGAGTACATATTCTTCTGTAATTGCGGGCTGGCATCAGAATAAGGAACACTGGAATACGATTATTCTTGACGGGACTATTTCTGATGAAGATATTAAGCGTATGATTGCGGAAAGCTATGACCTTGTATCTTACAGCCCGACCAAGATGATATATGAAGCTGTTAAGAAGATTCCTAGAGGACAGGTTGCAACATATGGACAGATTGCAGAGCTTGCAGGCGATAAGAAGATGGCGCGTGCAGTTGGCAATGCACTTCATAAGAATCCGGATCCGTTACATATTCCGTGCTACAGAGTAGTTAATTCGAAGGGAGAGCTTGCCGGGGAATTCGCATTTGGAGGAGCCGGAAAGCAGGCGGAGCTGCTTATGGAGGATGGGATTGAGGTTGTTAATGGCAGGGTTGATCTGAAAAAATATGGAATGAAATTCTGAATTACTATAATGATATATGAAATAATGCCGATATATATTAGGCATGGAAGGCGCATTTATTCAATGGATTGAAGCTGTTGGATGAATGTGCCTTTTTGCGCGAGTAGCGATGATAATATGCATAAAAAGATAGCGGCTGTGCTTGCACGGGCTGCTGGCTTTTTGTGCATATTCGAGGAGCACCGCGACAACGCCGGAACAAAGTTCTGGCGTATGAGCTGCTCGCGCGAGTAGCGATGATAATTTGCCACTTGGACCTTTCTGGAAAGTGGTGCGGCTGCGACTGACTGAGCGGCTGCAGAAAGGAGAATACATGAATATTAACACACAAATGAGGTATGGGACTTATTCAGAGTACAGTTCCAGAACAACGAAGACTGGCAAAGGAGACACCGGTTTTGAAGAATCTATGAAGCAGGATAATAATATCCAGTACAAGTCATTAGGAATTGGTTTCTTAAATGTTGGGGATACCGGCTACGGAATGAGGGCAACCCAGATTATTAATCCGGACAGTGAGGACACGATTATAAGAGTAAGCATTGCACTGGGTGGAAATGAATTTAAAAATTATGATGTTAATCTTTCTGAGATAGATCCATCTAATGCAAGTGCTGTGGAAATGTTTGCATATTGCCAGTATGCAGACTCAACCAGTGAAGGTTCATACAAATGGGGCAGCTGGAATGCCTTGAAACATTTGACAGATGATATGGCATATTCATACAATTCACTGGATGAAGCTTTAACTGAAAAGAAAAACTGGAATGCTGCACTGGCTGGTTCAGGTATTGAACTTGAAAATGAGGCAACGGGTGAAAGATATTCTGTAGCGGGTCTCATTGAAATGCTCAAACAGCAGTATGAGCTTACAGCAGACGATCTTGAGGAAAAGGACTGGCGGGATATGTCAGACAAGGAATGGGAAAAGCTTTTAAACAGTTTTGACCAGAATATTGATGCAATCAAGGATAAAATCAGAAAGCTTAAGGAAGTTCAGGATGAAGCAGCTTCTAAGGCAGCAGCTAATGCACCGGCAGGGAAGAAGGCAAATGCGGCTTCAAGCGCAGCACAGAGTGCAGCAGCCAATGGATTCGCATCTGATGTAAAGACTGAGGATGAAGAATGGATAGAAGAAAACAGTTGGACATATGACATGAAAACAGAGAATCAGACAATTCTTCATAAAGCAGCTATTGCCAATGAAAAAGCACAGGACAGCCTTAGCAAGTTTCAGGAGCTTATGCTTACAGGAGACACAACAGAAGGTGTAAGCAAGACAGAAGGTGCAGCAGAAAGTGCATCATGTGATGATGAATCAGGAGAGAAAGTGTGGACAGTTACTGCATATACCGAGCAGGGAATTATATGTAAGGAATTTAAGGACGGAGTAGGCACACTTTTGTGGCAGATTGATTTTAAAAATCCGACAGATTACAACAAGGTTATGGATTACCTCGATAACGAAAAAGAAGAGGATATATTAAAGTATGCCAGGAATAAGGAATTCTGGGAGAAGCTTATCTGGGGGTAGGATAAACTGAAATAAAAGCAAAATGGACTTTCTGCACGGTAAATCCGTGGGAAGTCCATTTTATTATTACTTTATCACCAGCACCCTGTCGGTATCATCACCCTCAACTTTAGTGAATTTCTTAGCAGTGAATGAATCGGCGGAGCATTTGCCAATGTAACTTTTTATGCCAGTGACAGGACTTATCCACCACATGTCTCGTCCCGGTTACATACAACACCATAGCTTACACCATCATGTCCTCCGTACTTTCATAATGGATATATTATAGCATATTTTGTAAAAATGTTTTATAATAAAAATATTAAGTGCTTGAAACGGAGATTGTTATGTGGAAGATAAAACAGATATTTGACGGAGATTATGGGTGTGAAGAACTTGCAGAAGGGCAGACATTTAAGGTATCTGTTATGCTTGTTGATGAAGCTGGCACCAAGAAATATATTACAGTAGAAGATAAATGGCTTACTGATAACGGACTTGATGAAGGTTCAGTGTGGCCGGAGGATACAGATGAATAGATTAACAAATGCTGCTAAATATGCAGCTATTATAATGTCGCTGATAGTTACTGTGACGATGGTGTCAGGCTGTAAAAAGAATAATACTGATGTTTCATCGGAATTGAATAAATCGGACATTGAAGAAACAAGTCAGGATATGACTGGAAGCGGAATCGAGGATTCAGATGCAGGCAGTCAGTCTGCTGAGGAGACAGCAGAAACAGAAAGCACAGAGCAGACAGAAAGCGATTTTGAAGAGAATACAGAACAGATTGAAACAGATGCAGGGCAGGAGGAGACGCAGAATCCATATATAAGACAGAAAGAACCATATACCGGAGTTCCTGTATATGAGAATCTGGAACACATTTATATGAATACAACATGGGAATATGCGGACCATTCTGCTATAAGTGATGGCTATGCTGTTCTTTATAAAGCGTCAGGTCAGAGAAAGAACATTGTTGTCGGAGTTAATGCCGGGCATGGAACGGCAGGAGGTTCGGCGGTAAGAACATTGTGCCATCCGGATGGTTCTCTTAAGAGTACAGGAGGCAGTACGGCGGCTGGCGCTGCGACAGCAACGGCGGTGTCAGGCGGAATGACATTTTATGACGGGACACCAGAGAGCGAAGTAACACTTAAGATGGCAGAGATTTTAAGAGATAAACTTCTGTTAGAAGGATATGATGTGCTTATGATAAGGGATTCATCAGATGTACAGCTTGATAATGTGGCAAGAACTGTAATATGTAACAATGTTGCAGACTGTCATATATCATTGCACTGGGATGGTGATGGACTTTCATACGATAAGGGATGCTTTTATATAGCAGTTCCCGATGCAATTAAGAATATGAGTCCTGTGGCAGACCACTGGCAGCAGCATGATTCACTTGGCGCATTACTTGTTGACGGACTTCGTGGACAAGGTGCAAAGATTCATGGTTCTGGAAGCATGACGATAGATCTGACACAGACATCATACAGTACAGTTCCGTCAGTTGATATGGAACTTGGGAATGCAAGCTCAGACCATAGTGATGAAACATTAGAAATGCTTGCCAATGGACTTGTGAATGGCGTTGGCACATTTTTTGGATACTGATAATTAAGAATTAAATTCGACATATTTTAAGGAGAACAATAATGGATAAGAAAACACAGATTATAGCAGTAGCAGGAAAAGGAGGCGTTGGTAAGACTTCGCTGGCGGGAGTTATTGTAAAGCTTCTTGTTGAGGCATATCCTGACAAGAAGATACTTGCGATTGACGCTGATCCGGCGGTCGGACTTTCTACAGTGCTTAACGTTGAAGTGGAAAAGACTATAGATGATATAAGAAAAGAAGTAATCAAGAATGTTGAAGACGGAGATACCAAGACTGCTGTGGAGTTACTTGGAGAAGCCAAATACGAGATAATGGATGCAGTTGTTGAACAGGATGGATATGCATTTATCGCAATAGGAAGACCTGAGACAGCAGGCTGTTACTGCAAGATTAATTCATATCTTAAAGAAGTTATCACAATGCTTTCAGATAAGTTTGATTATGTTGTAATTGATGGAGAAGCAGGAATAGAGCAGATTAACAGAAGAGTTATGGAGAAGGTTACACATCTGCTGCTTGTTACTGACGCGAGCAAGAAGGGATGCCAGGTTGTGCAGACAATCAAGAAAGTTGCAGATGAGCTTGTAATGTATGACAGAATCGGAGTTATTGCTAACAGAATACCGGATATGGAGGTTGCGAAGCTTATGGATATCGGCGGCCTTGAACTGCTTTCAGTAATACAGAGCGATTCCAAGCTTGCACAGGCAGATGTTCTTGGCGAAAATGTATTCAATCTCCCTGATGATGCGATTATTGTTGAGGGTGCAAAGAAAGCCCTTGTTAATATGGGAATATTGTAAGAGGAGGCAAATGTGAAAGATTTAGCTAATCTGTATTATTTTGAGAAGCTTTTGGAGGACGTGAATAACGACCTTGTAAGGCAGGCACAGGCTAAAGGTGATATTGCAATCGGTGCAGTCTGTTTTCAGATACCGGAGCCGCTTATTAATCTGCCTGGCAGCTTTTCGGTAAGGCTGCGTGCACCCCGTACAGGTTCTATAGAGATGGGTACATATTACATGAGCAGTATGCTATGTGAGGGATGTCGTGCGATATTAGAGAGAGCAATTGAGGGTGGATTTAACTTTCTTGACTGTATAATTGCGCCGGATGCATGTGCGCAGATGAACAGGTGCGTAGAGAATATTGAGAGACAGCACCTTATAGAGAAGGAAAAATTCTTTGTGGAATATTCAGATGTTCCGATGAAGAATGATGAGACGGCGTTAAGACATTTTGTTAAGCAGATGAGACTTCATGTGCTTGAACCGCTTAATAATACATATGGAATAGACATATCAGATGATGCACTTAGAAAGTCAGTAGAATTGCAGAATAAGATAAGCCGGCTTATAAGAAGCATCGGTGATTACAGAAAAGAAGATAATCCAAGAATTACTGGGTATGAATTCGCGGTTCTGTGTCTTGCAACCTACTGCTGCCCGAAAGAGGCACTTATAGAAAAGCTCGAAGAAACACTTGAGGAGCTTAAGACGCGTGAACCTGATAAAAAATGTAATTACAGGGCAAGGGTCGTAATGGTTGGTTCAGAGATTGATAACCCTGAGCTTATAAAGCTTGCTGAGGAAGCTGGAGCACTGGTTGTGGCAGACAGATTCTGTTTTGGTTCACTTCCGGGAAGAGATGAGATTATTCTTAACGATACAGAGGATGTTCTTACACAGATATGCAGACAGTATATGAAGTGGGGACAGTGTCCAAGGTTCATGAATACAGAAAAGATTATCGAGAGACAGGAGTATGTTGACGCAATAGCTAAAGAGTATAAGGCGGATGGCCTTATATATCAGCAGATTAAATTCTGTGATTACTGGGGCTATGAGAGGGCTTCGGCATTCCATGTCATGAAAGAAAAATACGGCTATCCTGTTCTTTCAATTGACAGACCTTATGCTGTCGGAACTTCTGGACAGTTAAGAACAAGAATACAGGCATTTGTTGAGAGCCTTGAGATTAAGCGTATCAATGCAGGAAGGAAATTATAAATATGTCTAAGAATATAGGAAGCGAGCCACTCGGCAGATTCTATACAGGCAAAAAGCCGAAGAGAAGAAGAGAATGGCGCGGATTGAAGGATACATGGTACGACTATGTAAGGTGGCTTGGATACTGGAAGACTTTAATTACATTTATAATAAAACCTAATAACATGAAGGGCTTCTTCAGATACCGCTGGATGATTAATTATCTTGCATTGCCTGATTTCATGGACAGGCATACCGAGGGTATGAGAGGAACTCAGCTTAGAATGGCGCATCAGGCACTGGGACTTATCGTTACTGATATATGCGGGATGCTTGGACAGATATTTAAGGCAGATCCGGCTATCGGCAATGATAAGAAGCTAAACAGTAAGATTGTCCTTTTTGATGAAAATATGATGAGTACACTGATGGGAGGTTTCCCTAACCTTACATGGTTGTCAGTGGAAGTTCCTGCTGTGTATACAAGCTCGATGATGTCACAGGACGGAGTAAGCTATTATGTAGATGTTACACATCAGTATGGTGTGCCGTCAGATGTCTGTCCTATGCCGGCGGCTGAGCTTGGTGTAGCATTGGCTGATGATTTCCCGCTTATAGGCTGCTGTGCGGTGCAGTGTAATACGACATGTGACGGAAGCCTTATGGGTAACGGGATTGAAGCAAGGTCATTTAAGATTCCTACATTTCAGCTTGCTGTGCCAATAAGACACAGGCAGGAAAGCGTACAGGAGTATGCGGCAGAAGAGGTTGTCAATGCAATCCATTTCATAGAGGAACAGACTGGAGAGAAGTTCGACTGGGATGCATTCTTTAAGAGTATGAAGCGGTTTAATGCAGAGACAGAGGAATTCTTAGAGTGGATGGAGATTTCCAAGACAGATTATCCACAGGTTATGGGCGTAACGCTTGCACTCTACAGATATGGTGTATATCAGGCTGCCGGCGGAAGAAATCAGGCATTCCTTGATATGGATAAGAAGCTTACTAAGATGGCACTTGATGCATATAAGAGTAAAGAGATGGCGGCGAAGGAGTACCGCCACAGAGCCATGACATGGGGCGTTCAGGCTGCATATTATACGGCTCTTCCAATCTGGCTTCTTAACTGTTGGGGTGTTGTAACTATTGCAGATATGTTAAGTATGGTGTCTACAGAGATGGTCAACACAGAGGATAAGCACCAGGCAATGTTAGACCTTGCATATCTGTATGAGAACATGATTATGAGAAACCGCTCTAACGGCGGTTATGAGACAGGCGTAGAGGCACTCTGGCGTTTCTGCGAAATGTTTAATATTGATATAGTAATCATGTATGTTCATATGGGTTGCAAATCAATGTCAGGATATCATGGTCTATTTGAGGAAGAAGCGAGAAAACATGGAATACATTTAATATGGGTAACGCACAATCTTATGTGTCCTGAGGATGGAACAAGAAGAGACATGAGAACGGAGATTAACAGATATATGAGAACTGTTTTCAGGGAAGAGCCGCTTGACCCGTCACTTGAGGATTTTGACGATTCTAAGAGCTGGTAAGAAGTGTGGATGCTGCATACGTGGCAGGAAAGGATAGCAGAATGAAATATTTCGGTGGTTGTGACGCAGGAAGTACATATACCAAATGCGTAATTATAGATGAGAATGGAAAAATCGCAGCTGCGGTTACTAAGAGAAGCAGGATTAATCCTGTGCTTAGTGCGAAGGATGCACTTGACGAGGCTGTAAGCCAGGTTGACGGTTTAAACAGCGCAGAGGAGCTTACATATCTGATTGGTACGGGTTACGGAAGAAACAAAGTACCGTTTGCAGATGAGAATATATCAGAGATAAGCTGTCATGCCATGGGCGTACATGTAACTGACCCTTCGGTTAAGGCAATTATTGATATCGGCGGTCAGGATGTTAAGGGAATTGCGATTGACACTGATGGAACCGTGCTTAATTTTGCGATGAATGACAAATGTGCAGCAGGAACGGGAAGATTCTTTGAATCTATGGCAAGAGCATTTGAGATGTCTTTAGATGAATTTTCTAAGCTGTCTCTTACAGCGAAGAATGTGATTCCAATAACAGCACAGTGCGCGGTATTTGCAGAGAGTGAAGTTATTTCGTTAGTGGGCGAGGGTAAGCCTATGGAGGAGATAGCGGCAGGAATACAGTTATCTGTTGCCAAGAGATGCTTTGTTATGGCTAAGAAAGCCGGTGCGGCTGACAGCGTTACACTTACAGGCGGATGTGCCAAGAATGAGGGATTGAAGAAAGCAATAGAAAAGGTGCTTAAAATTAATGTAGTGGACCTTCCGACAGACCCACAGCTTATGGGAGCATTAGGCGCTGCAGAATATGCAAGACAGAAGGGAAGTAACGTATGATAGTATTAAAGGTGCTGGCTATTATAGCAATCGTGTTAGTTGCATTGTTTCTTCTGACTCTTGTTATATATTTCTTTAATCTGGATATGAAATTTGCAGCAGCATTAATCAAGCCGCTTACTGCGTATTATAACTGGTCAAAGAACAGGCGTGAGACAAAGAAAAAGAAAGAACAGGAAACACAGAAAGAATAACAGGAAGGGTAGAAACAGCCGATGGATATATATGATGGAGAGATAATAAAGCTTATATCCATGCTTGAAAGCCACGGTGCTAAGAAACTGCCATTACTGAAAGAATGGGAGATGACGGGGAAAGAGAATCTTATTCTTAAAAGTGAGATGGCTTATGAGCTTGGCGGTGGAAGCAATCAGGCAGTGAGTGCCATTGCATTTACACAGGATGAGAAACTTGTGCCGGAGGATGCAGTGTATCTCGTTGGAGATGACCTGCGTGATATTAAGAATGATATCTCATATGCAAGAATTACTGTAATCAGGCTGGATGGTGAATATATTAAGAATCATGATGATAATGCACTGTATGCTTCAATGAGGGCAACTGATTATGTAAGATACCATGCATTTCCTAAAGGATATATGATGAGAATATCAGCAGTCAGGGAAAGAGAACCTGTGAGAGTGAGTAAGGAAGCAGTTTCGCATGGGATTAATTTTGCAGCGGTAGGACAGGGGCTTATCAATGCCTACAGGAAGCGTCCTGAGGTTGAGGCTGTAAGCATATATTTTGTCACGGAGCAGGATATTGATTACATATTTTTAAAAAGTGAAGCACACAGATGTGAACAGATAACTGACTCGTTAAACAATATATATAACGGTCTTACAATGGATTGTTCAACTTGCTCAAGCAGGGAATTGTGTGATGAAATAGACGGACTCAGACAATTACATATGAGTATTTTGTGAAAATACCTTGAAAAAAATTAAAATTAGGAATAATATGTTAATTGAATGAAATAGGGAACAATTAAATACATTGTACAAATGATGCATATGGAAAGGCAGGTAGTTATAAGATGTTAAAGAAAATGAATAATATGAATATAAAGGGGCGTTTGAATTATGTATTTAGACTGATAATCATAGCGTTCTCCGTAGTTGCAGTTGTTATAAGTGCGATGATGATATATATGTCTATGGATTACCGCAGGGTGCTGAAGCGTTACGCATTCCCTCAGGGAGATATTGCTACAGCTATGTCTGAGGCAGCAGAGATAAGAGGAGCTTCAAGGGGAGTTGTAGGATATGATTCAGTAAGTCTTATCAGCTCAATGAAAAAGCAGCATGATGAGCATGTCGAAGCATTTGAAGCCAAGCTTGAACAGATAAGACCTATAATGTCTAGTAAGGCTGGCAAGGAATGTATGGATAAGATTGATAAGGCGTGGGCTGAATATAAGGAAATTGATGAGAAAGTTATAAAGCTGGGAGCTACGACAGATTCTAATCAGTCACTGAAGGCTCAGTCGATGATGCTGAATGAGACGGCACCTAAGTATGAGGCACTTGATAATGCACTTAATGAACTTATGGACACTAATGTTGCTAAAGGTGATGCAGAAAAATTAAAGCTTGAAATATTTCTTATAATAGCGATTGTTGCTGCAATTGGAATTATAGCTGCGGTAGTTGTTGTTGCTTCTAAAGCAGCACATGCGATTGCAAAGAGTATAGAAGAGCCGTTAGATGGAATGATGGCCAGATTCGAGACATTTGCACAGGGAGATCTGGATTCACCATTCCCTGAAGTTGAGACTAAAGATGAGATATCCGATCTCATAGATAGTGCACATGCTATGGCAGAAAGATTACATAATATTATCAGTGATGCCGGAAAACTTATGGGAGAGATGGCAGATGGTAATTTCGCTATCGCAACCGAACATGAAGATCAGTATACAGGTGCATTCAATGCATTGTTACTTGGAATTCGTAACATGAACCGTCAGATGAATTCAACATTAAAGGGTGTTGAAGATGCTTCTAAACAGGTGGCAGAAGGTTCTGCTAATCTTTCAGATGCTGCACAGTCGCTTGCAGAAGGTGCAACAGATCAGGCTGCAACAGTCGAAGAGATGCAGGCAACCATTAATGATCTTAATGAAGGTATACAGAAGACAGCAGAACAGCTGGAAAATTCATATAAAGAAGCAGAGAGATATGCTGATACAGCAGAAAACAGCAGAGAAAGCATGGAAGCTCTTATGGGGGCAATGGCTCGTATCAGTGAGGCTTCTGAGAAGATTGGCAATATCATTTCAGAGATTGAAAGTATTGCAAGCCAGACTAACCTTCTTTCACTTAATGCTTCCATTGAGGCTGCAAGAGCAGGTGATGCAGGCAGAGGATTTGCAGTAGTTGCTGACCAGATTCGTACACTTGCAGAGCAGAGTGCTAAGTCAGCGGTAGATTCAAGAAATCTTATAGAAGCTTCTATCTACGAGGTTGGAGAGGGGAATAAGATTGCTACTAAGGCATCTGATTCACTTAAGGAAGTTGTTGATGGTGTTCAGTCTATCGCAGAGAGTGCCAAGAAGATGAGAGATGTATCTACAAGTCAGGCTGCAGGTATGGAGCAGGCGGATGTTGCAATTGCAAGAATTGCAGAAGTTGTACAGGCTAATTCAGCAACATCACAGGAGACATCAGCTACAAGTGAAGAGCTTACAGCACAGGCTACAACTCTTAGTGAGATGGTTGCACAGTTTAAGTTAAGAAATGACTGATAATTACAATTACATATGTAAAGATTATTTAAGGAGCTGTTATCGTAGTGATATCAGCTCCTTATTGTATATCATGTATTTGTTATCGGGTTTGAATAATTTAATTAAAAGAGTTCATTTACCATGTCTGCTGTGTATGAAACGCTTGTGGCATGCTCAACCTCGATCATATAAAGAGCATGTGCTGCTAAATGTTCTGCTGCCTGTTCAAGGTCTCTGATACCTGTAGTATCCTTGCAGTAATCAAGAACAGCGTCAAGTCCGTCATCAAACACCAGGCACTCATCCTCGTGAAGTCCGATTCTTTTAAGAACCTTTGGGAGTGAATATTTAAGGAAAATTGTCTTTTTCTCTTCTCTTGTGTAATCAGGAATATCAATTACTGCAAATCTTGAAAGAAGCGGTGCACTTATCTTATCCTTATCATTAGCTGTGGCGATAGGATATACGCCTGAAGTTGGGATGAGACACTCCATGTAATTATCAGTGAATCCAAGATTATCAAGGAGTGTAAGGAGTACATCCGCAGGGTTGGCGTTACCATTACTTGAAGTTGCCTTATCAAGCTCGTTGATAATGAATACAAGGTTAGATTCACCAGCCATGTTGAATGCTTCCATGATAATACCAGGCTTTGCATTGGAGTATATTCTTGAACTTCCTGTAAGCTGTTCTGCGTCATTGATAGAACTCATATCAAGTGTTGTCCAAGGCATTTTAAGAATCTTGGCAACAAGGTAGGCAATCTGTGATTTACCTGTTCCGGCAGGACCTACAAGAAGGATACCGTATGCAGGAAGAGTATGTGTTCTGTTAATCTGAATAACAGTTTCAATGATTCTTTGCTTAACACTTTCCATACCAAAAAGCTCTTCATCAAGAATTCTTCTTGCTTCCACAGGGTCAATTGATTCGAAGTAATTGCTCTTCCACTTAATATTAAGCATGATAGAAAGTGCTCTCTGTGCATGTCTTTTCTCTTCAGGAGTTACCTCACTTGAACGGGCAACAACAAGATTGCGTCTTGCCCATAAACGGATATTCTCAGGAAGTGTACTTCCTGCACAGTTAAGAAAATCTGATATGCTTGTAAGGCTTGTAAGCTTCATATCATCAGCAGATTCATCAGGTTCTTCATTATTTTCCTCTGCAATGGCGCTGCTCTCTAATAATCTTTCAATCATAAACTGAAGGAAACCGTCTTCGGCAGATAACTTGTTACCATTGCCAAATGCAACCTCCTGAATCTTGTATACATTGTATCCTTCAGATGTGTTAGCACCTGTGAGCTTTACTTTCACTCTGTTTTCACCTAGCCATTTTATAAGGCTTGTAAATCTTGAATCAATCTTTAAGATATTGCTTGTAAAAGATTCACCGTCAATCTGGAAATCAAATGCAGTCTTTTTATAAGGGTTAGTGAATAAACCATAAGATGTCTCATCCCACTTTTTCTCAGAATTATCCAGAACAAGGATTGGGTTCTCTGGTGAAGCTGTAGAATTGTCAGATTTAAAAGTTGTATAGGTACACTCAAAACCGGCATTGCTGCCAGAATTGGCATTAGCGTCATAAACTAACATATATTCCTCTTTCTGTGCTTTAAGCACTTGTAATAATCTATCATATAATAACATATTCTGGGAAGTTGGCAAGGAGAGGATTGAATGTTTAATTGCAAATGTTTACTTAATTAACAGCCCTTATCTCGCCCTCAGTAATAAGAGGATATCGAACCAGCTTATCACCATCAAGGTTCTCATTATGCATATCAACAGCACATATCTGATGGTTGTCATATGATGTGTAATAATATATGCCTTTAGTTGTATTGCAGCAGCAGGTATATATTGTTATCTCGTATTTGTCATCGTCTAGCTGGCAGCAGCCACGTTGCTGGTCTACGCTGCTTAATATATGAAAGAACTGGCTTACGCTTGATTTCTCATCATTGCCTGAAACAGAATTCATCTTAGTAAAAGCAACTCTTACGAATCTTGACTGTGATGACAGATCCCCAGGAAGTCCGAGTGCACCCATACCACGGCTGTATCTGTTGAAATCAAGCCTGTCCGAGAAATTGCATTCAGGCTGTCTGGCAGACAGACCCATATAATTGTTAAGATTAAACATCTGTATGTTAAATGGCGGATTATTAGTAAGCACGCCAACAGGGTTATCATATATATGAAGTCCGTCTGACATGGATTCAACAGTTATGCAGCTTTCCTTGTCAGCAATAATCCAGTGAAGATTAGCACATGGAAACATTTCATTAAACTGAGTGTTGGTAAGATTAACAAATTGAAGTCTTTCTTTAGCTTCATCAACTGTCGCACACTGCGATAATATCCATGGAATGAATTCGAATACGGCAACATTTTCAATATTACTCTCTCTGTTAAAACCTCTTAGGTCCGGTTCGCTGTAAGCTGCATTGCCAACAAAGTTAAGACCGGCCATGCCAAGCCCTTTTTCGTTAAATGCTTCATAATATAAAGGATAATCGTCAGCCACATGTGCCATTCCAATCATCGCAAAGTGGTTATTCCTTACACCCATAAATCTGAAATTAATAGGATAATTTCTAGGTGTTACAGTCACCTCATCACCATAAGAAAATTCATAATCCAGTGTTCTTCCCATATAGAAATCTTTAGTTTTATAAGTAGCTGCTGTACACATAAGCCCTCCTGTATTTTTTAAGTTATAATAATATTCTGATATCTTTTTATAAAATAATACACCAATTATATTCTGCGGGCAATTCTGACAAAATAAATTATTTTAAGCTGATGTGTATAAGTGCGGTTGATATATTTTTTTAAGTAATAGTTTGGATGTAATAATAGTTATAACTATATTCGACATATTTCGACAAAAATAAAGAGTAGTATTATTAAGCAACATAGGATTAGAACATTTTGGAGGATATAATGAAAAGGGTAATGTGTGTTTTGCTGATGATAGTATTCTGCGGAGCTTTTTTGATGTCATGTAGTATGCCATTAAAGAACTATAAGGAAGAAAAACAAAGAATTGTTGTACAGCTTGACCAGGATTACTGGCTTGCAAGTGTAGGAAGAATGTTGAAAGAACACTTCCCGGATGTCGAATTTGATTTTGTAATAAGCAGGGGAGGGGCACAGTATCTTAATGATGCAGCAGTAAATGATGACCTTGCAGATATAATAATAGATGCATCGTCATGGACACAGACTTCAACACTTGATGATGACTATGATATTAATCCGGAAGAATATCTATATGATTTTTCATGGACAGATATTACAAATATGTTTTACAAGGTATATCTTGATGGGTTTACCAATGAAGATGGTTCAGTAAACTGGCTTCCGGGTGCGGCAAGTGTTGAGGGAATACTGGCTAATACTGAACTTTTTGATGAGTATGGAATACAGCTTCCTTACAATTATGAAACATTTGTTGAAGCGTGCAACAAGTTTGGAGAATATGGTATAAGGGGATTTGCAACAGATTACAAATATGATTACACAGATTCATATATGCTTCAGGCATGGTCGATACCATTGCTGCAGAGTTCAAAAGGAAGAATTTGGCGAAACGATGCTGCAGAAGGAAATGTTGATTATCTGCCAGATGAATTGGGAACGCAGTTGTTTTCAAGACTTGAACAGGTATTTAAAGATACCGGTGTGCAGGCAGAAGATGCCAGTAGAGGATATTCAGTAACATTTGAAGATTTTGTGTCAGGCAAGGTGGCAATGATACGCCAGAGCACCAATATTGCTGAATATCAGGCTGAAGGAATGACCAGTCTAATGTTGCTGCCATATTTTGGGGAGACAGAAAATGATAACTGGTATTTCAGTACACCAGGATATTCAGTAGCCATGAACGGAAAACTAAAGGGGGCAGGAAAGCGTGAAGAACTGGCACTTGATATAGTAAGATATCTTTTTAGCAGTGATGTGATGAATGCGATGGCAGACAGGATACAGTCATTTGTTGTATATAACAAGAATGTAAATGTAGATGTTCAGGATATTTTTTCTAATATAGTTCCATATATTGAGAGCAACCGTATGTATACCTATATAAGAAATGACAGTGTGAGTAAGGCAAGCTATTCTGCAGTACAGAAAATGCTTGTGGGTGAGGCTGATGCCAGACAGGCGGTAAAAATATTTAATGATAATTATAATTATGTTAAAGAAAAGGGTGAAATTGTAACCACATTTGACAGGGAATATGCGTGGCGTTCCACAGATACAGGAAGTGAGGCATTTTCGGTAAGAGTAAATATGTTGCGGAAGATATGTAATGTGGATATGCTGATTGCGCCTGCTGCCATGAATGCAGGTGATATATATAAGGGCGATTATACAGCAGCACAGCTTCAGGCACTTATTATGGGTGGTGGAGTGAAATTTTATACGAAACAGGAGGCAACGGGTGCTGAGATAAAAAATGTTGTCCGATGCCTTGTGGAAGGCTGCGGACGGGATGATGACCCGATATCATGGGACACACTTCCGGCATCAAGCGGATTTACAATGAAAATATCAAGGGATAATGATGGAAATATGCATCTTCTGGATATTCTTGTTGATGGAAAGCAGATATCTGACGAAAAAACATATTCTTTTTGTTATGTTGATGTTTCTGGTCATACTTTGTTGGAACGTGCATATAATTATGGTATATCAGAACATGGCGGAGTACATATGTACAAGCAGGAAGCTGACATAAAAGAAGGGGAAAAATATGACGGATACATAGCACGTACGACAGGTGTGTCAGAACAATGGACGAAGTATTTTACAGATGGAGGTAAACTATCTGCACCACAGGCATACATAGAAAAGAGCTGATTATCCGGGGGAAAGGAAAAAGGTCAGATGAAGAAGAATGAATATAGCAAATATTTTTTTGCAGCGGTTGGAGTGGCAATAGCTGTATTTGTATGTGTCGGTATTATACTTTTTAATTATTCAGTCAAGGTAAAAAGGGAATTGTATGAGACAAGTTCCAGAAACCTTAATGAAGTATATACTCAGGTGAGCGAGAAATTCATGCAGATAACACAGCAGCAGTGGAAGCTTCTGGGAATGACGGGGGATTTTATAAATGAGGCTGATGGAAATGAAGAAGATGTCAGGACTTTTCTGAATGAATGGAAGAATGAGTGGCATTATACCGAATTTTATTTTATAGACGATGACTGCAATTATTTGTCCTCGGCAGGCAAAAGAGGATATCTTGAACTTGGAAATACATGGAAGAGCCTTGTTGTAAACAGGGAGAGTGTTATAGTTGACGGTTCACTTCCTGGAAGTGATGAGGTTATGTTTTTTGCCATACCGGTAGAACCGGCGCATATTAACGACTTTTCATACAGTTCAATAGCTGTTTCGTACAACACGGAAAATATTAATAAAGAACTCGGAGTCAAAGCATTTGCAAAGGATACAAGCAGTTACATAGTGTATGCTAATGGCGATGTTGTATTAAAGTCAGATGGCAGCATGGATATAGGTGGTAATATATTTTATTATCTGAAAAATGCTGATTTTTATGGGAAATCACTTGATGGATTTATACAGAGTGTCAAAAATGGAGAATCCGGTGAAATGGAATTTACACTGGATAACAGCCAGTATTACCTTGTGTATGTTCCAGTTGGTTTCGATAACTGGGGACTAATATCAATGGTTCCTATAAGAATTGCAAATTCAAGCATTGTTGCAGTACAACAGAGAACCGTGTGGATGGCTATACAGATAGCAGGACTGCTATTAATAGTATCTGTTATCGTATTGTATACATATTACAGAAGATATGTCAGTGAAAAGAATCACGAAATATCAAGAAGAGATATTTTATTTTCTATTATGGCAAAAAATCTTGATGATGTATATATTATGCTTTCATGGGGCGATTGGCGTAAACTTTATGTAAGCAGAAATATTGAGAGAGTTCTGGGATTAAAAAATAATGAATATTCAGAACTTACAGATGAGTTTAAGAAACTTGATAAGAAGGGGGAAATCCCGGATTGGAATGATATTACCGGACTAGATATAGGAGAATCTGTAGTAAATGAATACTGGATAAAGCCAGCTGATTCAAATGAGTACAGATTATTTAAACAGGGCTGTTATCATATGGATAAGGATGGGGATGATGTCCTTGTCGTAATTATTTCTGACAGAACTTATGAGCAGCAGATAAGAGGACATATGGAGGATGCACTTCATACAGCAGAAGCTGCAAATCTTGCTAAAAGCCAGTTTCTTGCTAATATGAGCCATGATATAAGGACACCAATGAATGCCATTGTGGGATTTTCGCAGTTATTATTAAGACATGAAAAGAACCCTGATAAAGTAAAAAAATATACTGAGAAGATAGTGATATCAAGCCAGCACTTGTTAAACCTTATAAATGACGTTCTCGATATGAGTAAAATAGAATCAGGAAAGACTACTCTTAATTTAAGTGATGTAAATATTGCTGATATTGTTCAGGAAATAGATAACATTATAAGACCACAGGCAAAACAGAAAAAGCAGACACTTATAATCAGCTCAGATAATGTAGAATATGGCTGGATTAAAACAGATAAACTGCGTTTAAACCAGATACTCCTGAATATCTTATCAAATGCCGTAAAATATACGCCAGAGTATGGGATGATAACATTTGAAATAAGAGGGATGAATCATACAGGAAGTCAGTTTGCAAAGTATAAGTTTAAAATATCTGATAACGGAATAGGAATGAGCGATGGTTATATTAAAGAGATATTTAAACCTTTTACAAGAGAAGATAATAATGTGACTGATAATGTCCAGGGAACCGGACTGGGAATGGCTATAACAAAGAACCTTATTGACCTTATGGGAGGAACTATAAAGGTTAAAAGCAAGAAAGGTGAAGGAAGTACATTTGAAGTTACAATGGAATTCATGATTCCTGATGAGAAAGCTAATAAGGAATTCTGGGACAGGTACAATATAAAAAATGTTCTTGTTGTTGATGATGAAATTGATATATGTGAGAATATTGTTGCAACTATCAGTGGAACAGGAATAGCGGCAGAATATGCAATAGACGGGGCCACGGCGGTATCAATGGTTAAGAATGCTGACGAAAAAGGAACTCCATATGATATTGTAATTGCAGACTGGAAGATGCCGGATATGGATGGCGTTGATACAGTGAAGGCAATAAAGGAGGAGCAGCTTACTAAAGAGCCAGAGGTATTCATAAGTGCATATGAATGGGGAGAAATTAAGGATGTTGCAAGGGAAGCCGGAGTGACAGGCTTTATAAGCAAGCCGTTCTTCATAACTAATCTTCAGAGCGGTATAGAGTATGCCGCTAATATGACACATGAAGAGGTTAAACCAAACAGGGTGCTTGAGGGAAAGAATTTCCTTGTAGCAGAGGATAATGTTATAAATGCAGAAATGATTCGGGAATTCCTGAAATCAGAGGGAGCAACATGCGACTGTGCGAAGGATGGAATGGCGGCAGTGGATGTGTTCAGTCATTCAGCTAAAGGACAGTATGACATGATATTCATGGATGTACAGATGCCTAATATGGATGGTTATGAGGCAACAAGAACCATAAGGCAGCTTAAACATCCTGATGCAAAGGACATACCGATTGTTTCCATGACAGCCAATGCATTTTCAAATGATGTAAAGGCGGCATTCGATTCCGGCATGAATGCGCATATGGCTAAGCCTATTGATGCAGAGTGCATAAGAAGCGTGGTTGGAAATTTTACATAAATTTTACATAACTTACATAATACATTTTACAATGCTCATTTAGAATACACATGATGTGTGAAAAAGTCGAATGAAAAAGGAGCTTATGTAAAATGGATATTTTTGGTGTGTTAACGATGGTCGGAGGTCTGGCTTTATTCCTGTATGGAATGAATGTCATGGGCGATTCCCTAGCGAAGCTTTCCGGCGGTAAATTAGAACAGATACTTGAAAAACTTACTTCTAAAAGAATTATGGCAGTATTGCTTGGTATGGCTGTAACAGCAGTTATACAGTCATCATCTGCAACTACGGTAATGGTTGTAGGCTTTGTTAATTCAGGTATTATGCAGCTTTCACAGGCTGTAGGTATTATTATGGGTGCCAATATTGGTACAACAGTGACTTCATGGATGTTATCACTTACAGGTATAAGTGGAGCAGGATGGATTAATCTTTTAAAACCATCATCATTCTCACCTGTGCTTGCTGTTATTGGCATAATTATGACTATGACCTGCAAGGATAATTCTAAGAAAAAGGATATAGGTAATATTCTTCTTGGATTTGCAATTCTTATGTTCGGTATGGAAACTATGAGTGGCGCAGTTGCACCGCTGGCTGACAATGAGAAGTTTACGGGTATGCTTACACTGTTTTCTAATCCGTTATTCGGACTTCTTGCAGGTACAGTGCTTACAGCAGTTATACAGTCATCATCTGCATCGGTTGGTATACTGCAGGCGTTATGTGTAACAGGTGCGGTTAACTATGCAACAGCAATTCCTATTATTATGGGACAGAATATAGGTACATGTGTAACAGCACTTATATCTTCTGTAGGTGCAAAGAAGAATGCCAAGAGAGCATCAATGATACACCTTTATTTCAACATGATTGGTACAGTTATATTTATGGTTATATTTTACAGCCTGAATATGTTTGTTCATTTTGAATTCTTATCAACACCGGCAAATGCAGCAGGAATAGCAGTGATTCACAGTCTCTTTAATATTGGATGTGTAATTATACTTTTCCCATTTTCTAATCTGCTTGTGAAGCTTGCAACTCTTTCTATTCCAGATGGAAAACATGAGGAAGTTATTCAGACAGGTGTGGCAGCAGATCTTGCAGCACTTGATGAAAGATTTTTAGAGACTCCTGCAGTTGCGATGGAGTTATGTAGGAATACTGCCGTGAAGATGGCACATCTGTCACAGAGAGCGTTAGATAAGGCACTGGACATTATTAATAATTATTCAGATGCTGCATATGATGAGGTTGTGGTAATGGAAGAAGATGTCGATAAGTATGAGGATAAGCTTGGTTCATATCTTGTAAAGGTTGGTAACTGCGATTTATCAAGACATGATAATCATACATTTTCAATACTTCTTCACTGTATGAGTGATTTTGAAAGAATATCTGACCATGCGATTAATATTGCAAAATCTGCAAAAGAGATGAACAGCAAGGAGTCATCTTTTTCACAGAATGCAAGAAAAGAACTTGAAACATTTGCAAAAGCGGTACATGATATAGTTAGTAATACAGTACAGGTTTTTGAAAATCAGGATATTGAGGCAGCAAAGCATATTGAGCCGCTGGAACAGGTTATTGACGGTCTGAACTTAGAAATTAAGCAGCGTCATATTAACAGATTAAGAAAAGGCAAATGTACAATTGAAACAGGACTTATTCTCGAAGATATTATGACTAACTTCGAGAGGGTATCAGACCATTGCTCTAATATTGCCGTATGTATGATTGAGGTAAGAGATAATGGCTTTGAGACACATGGTTATCTGGAACATCTTACAAATGAAGATAATCCTGAGTTTGCAAAGGAATGCAGACAGTATTATAAACAGTATCAGCTTCCACAGTTGAAGAAAGCTGACTAGAACAGGAGATGGAAATATGGCTCTTATTTACATAGTTGAAGATGATGAAAGTATCAGAGAGATAGAGACAATCGCATTAAAGAACAGCGGACATATGGTAGGTGCATTTGGCAGCTCAAAGGAGTTTTTCAAGAAGCTTGAAGAAATTTTGCCAGATCTTGTATTGCTTGATGTTATGCTTCCTGATGAAAGCGGATATGACATTATCAAGAAGTTAAGGGCACATGCGGCAACTAAGAAACTGCCGGTTATTATGGTAACAGCCAAGACAACAGAGCTTGACATGATAAAGGGACTTGATGATGGTGCTGATGATTATATTAAGAAGCCTTTCTCTGTAATGGAACTTATTACAAGAGTTAAGGCACTGCTTAGAAGAACAGAGGCAGATGAAGCAGGCGTGCTTGATGTCGGGGAGATTGAACTCAATCATGAAAGACATACTGTGACAGTAGGCGGAAAGCCGGTTGAGCTTACATTTAAAGAGTACGAATTATTAAGATATCTTATGGCTAATAAGAATATAGTTCTTTCAAGGGATTCGATTGTTCTTAAAGTGTGGGGAACAGAATTTGAAGGTGAATCAAGAACTGTTGATATGCATATCAAGACTTTAAGACAGAAGTTAGGCGATGCAGGCTCACGCATAAGAACTGTAAGAAATGTAGGCTATGTAATTGAATAATTATTTGAAAAGATGGTGGAGATATGAAACAGAAGATTAATTTAAGACTTATAGGAACTGCCGTTATTGCGGTTCTGGCGACTGCCATCGGCATAACATTTATATATTATGGATTTTTTAAGAAGCAGGTTCAGGCAGGTCTGAGAACTAATGCGGAAGTACTTATGGATACAGGGGTTTTTGACAGGTCATCAGCAAATGTTGATGTTAAGCTGCCAATTAATAACTTAAGAGTTACGTGGATTGATTCAGATGGAGCGGTGCTTTTTGATAATGACAATGATATTCAGGGAATGCCTAACCATAATGACAGACCTGAGGTTCAGGAAGCATTTCAGACAGGACACGGTCAGTGTGTGAGAAAATCTGATACAATGAATATGAATACTTTCTATTATGCTTTAAAGCAGAAGGACGGGACCGTTATAAGAGTGTCTTGTGACGCGAGCAGTATGCTGAGTGTATTCGGAAATGTGTTTCCTGCTGTATTAGGAATTCTTGCAGCGATTATAGCAGTATGTATTGTTATATCACATTTGCTTACCAAGACACTTATTGAACCAATTGAGAGAATGGCTAAGAATATCGATTCTGTACAGGATAAGCCTGTATACAAAGAGATTGCACCTTTTGCGGAGAAGATAAGGGTGCAGCACGAGAATATCCTTGCTGCTGCGAGAAGCAGACAGGATTTTACTGCAAATGTGTCACACGAGTTAAAGACACCGCTTACTGCAATATCAGGATATGCCGAGCTTATTGAGAATGAAATGGTAAGTCATGAACAGGGTATACATTTTGCACACGAAATAAAACGGAATTCTGAAAGACTTTTATCACTTATTAATGATATTATCAGGCTTTCAGAGTTAGACCATAGTGAGATGCCAAGGCAGTATGATAATTTTGATCTGTATGAGTTTGTCAAGGACTGTGCAGAATCTCTTCAGGTTAATGCACAGAAACAGGGAATACATTTTTCATACAGAGGTTCTTCATGTGTGATTCGCGGTAATAAGGATATGATAAGGGAACTTATTGATAATCTTGTACAGAATGCAATTAGATATAATAAAGAAGGCGGACATGTGGAAGTATTTGCCGGAGTTGTGGATGGCAAGCCGCAGTTAAAGGTTACTGATGATGGAATAGGAATTCCTAAGGACCAGCAGGACAGAGTATTTGAGAGATTTTACAGGGTAGACAAGAGCCGTTCAAAGGAAACTGGCGGAACGGGACTTGGTCTTGCTATTGTAAAGCATATTGTTGAACTTCATGACGCAAGGATTTATCTGGAAAGTGAAGTGGATAAGGGAACTGAAATCAGGATTGAATTCTGAAAAAATGGATGATATACAGCTTATAAAATTGTATATCATCCATTTTTTCTTTTACAAGTGGATTGAATTGTTATATTATTAATAGATGATGAATATAATATTTTTATGAGGAAAATTATGAAGAATAGGAATATAAAGATAAAACGTACGCCGGTTATTGTATTGGTAGGAATAGTTTTAGTGTTGGTACTGGTTATTGTTCTGATGATATCATTTAATAAATCTGATGATAAGAAAGAGCAATCTGCTGATGTTAATGTCAGTAAAATTAATTTAAAGCCATCACAGGAGCAGGATGAGTATATATCAAAGGAAGAGACATCGGTTGAGATTCTCTTTGAAAATACTGCTATTCCTGTAGGAACAAGCCTTAAAGTTACTGCAATAGTATCTCCGGATGACAATGAGAAATCACTTATATGGACAAGCAGTAATGAAGAAGTCTTTTCTGTTGATAAAGACGGGCTGGTGACTGTAAATGGTGTTGGAACTGCAACGCTTACAGCGACTGTTGGAAGTGTATCAGATGCTGTGGTTATAGAGGGAATCTCAAATGTTTCCAAGGGATCTGATAATGGGTTCATTGTGTATACAGGAAATAACCATTACACAGGCAGCAATTCATCCGGAAGTACGTCTGGACAGGCAGGTCAAGGAACATCTGGAAGTCAGAGTCAGCAAGGAAGCAGCAAAACAGGTAGTGGAAGCACAGATAGTAATCAGACGGCTGGCAATTCATCAGAAAATAATCAGCCGGATACAGACAGGACAGATAGCAGTGAGAACGATGGCAGCCAATCAGGTCAAAATGATAATGATAATCAGGGCAATGCTCAGGGAAATAATGATTCAGAAAACAGCCAGAATAATTCCAGTAATGGAGGCAATTCAGGTGATATAGGTGATATACTTTCAGACAGAGGGTTTGAACAGACTGCATCAAATGTATATGTATGCAGGGAAGATGGAGTATATTATGGAGAAATTATCACTCAGAGCAATGTTACAATTATATATATAAAGCAGAGAAATGCTGCATTTGACTCAAGAATACAGAGTGTGGTTGAAAATCTTCTGCCGGGTAATTCTTCCTATGTATGGAACAGTTATATATCAGCTTCAACAGATAGAACATTTACAGTAGATAATAGAATGGTACGAATTGTTGTTGCAACTGGTGGCGGCCACTCTCAAATTGTAATATACAATTAAGAGAAAATATGTTATATTTAATCATATGTAATTAAAAACATTAAATTGGTGAGGTGAAACAATTGCTTAATGAAAATAAAATTAAGATGATGACCAAAATGGCAATATATGAAAAGAATGAAGGAAAAAGCATGTTAAAAACAGCCAAGTACTTTAAGGGTGATTACATAGCTTTTGGAATCCTTAAAACTGTTATTGCAACAACTTTTGCAGGAATAATACTGTTAACTATGTATTTTTTGTGTAATGCGGAAGGATTAATACAGCAGATAAATAATCTGGATTATGTTGGACTTGCCAAGAAAATATCTTTATACTATGTGTTAATGCTTATAGTATTCTGTGTTATTTCTGGAATTGTGTATTATTACAGATATGAACATACAAGAAAGGGACTTAAGAGATATTTTTCAAGGCTTAATAAGCTGGAAAGATTTTATACAGGACAGAAAAAGAAATAATTAGTGGGAGGCTTCAATGGCATTTTTATTAGAATTCAAGGAGAAATTTAAAATATTTTATAACAAATACAATACATATATTGTACCAGCTGCAAGATTTATTATTGCGCTTATATCATTTTTGCTGATTAATGCAAGCATTGGTTATATGGACAAGTTAAAGAATCCATTATTTGCAATATTACTTTCTGTTGTATGTGCATTTTTACCAGGTGGTTTTACACTTGTAATACTTTCAGTGTTTATGCTGTTTCATCTGTATGCAATATCAGCAGAGTTTGCGTTGCTTACATTATGCATAGTATTGCTTATGTACCTTTTGTATTTCAGATTTGCACCAAAGACAGCTTATATACTTATTATTACAGCTATTCTTTGCTGGATGAAGATTCCATTTGCAGTACCTGTTGTTATTGGCCTTTGTTCATCAGCACTTTCTATTATTCCAGTTGGATTTGGAATAATAATTTATTATATAATAAGAACAGCAAGTGATTATGAGGCAGCAATTTCTAATCAGTCACTTACAGACAGCATGAAGCAGATAACTTATCTTGTAGAAAGCCTTATTAAGAATAAGCAGATGCTTGTAATGGTAATAGCAGCAGTAATAACAATTCTTGTTGTTTATATCATAAGAAGACAGAAGATTAATCATGCATGGGAAATTGCTGTTGTTGCAGGCAGTGTTACAGAATTCCTTATGCTTGTTGTGCTTCAAGTTGCACTTAAATCAGATTTCAGCATTATCCTTATGATACTTGGTGTTATTCTTGGTGCTGCTGTTGCATATGTATGCAATGTTGTGTTCTTTGCACTGGACTACAAGAGAACAGAATATGTACAGTATGAAGATGATGAATATTATTATTATGTCAAAGCTGTACCTAAGCTTAATGTGGCAAGTGAAGATGTAAGAATTAAGCACATTAATGCAAAGAAAACAAAGAAAACTTCAGATATAAGAGATATGAAGAAACCATCTTCACATAAGACAGAATCAGGATATCAGGCAGCATCAGCTGAAGAAGAGGATGATATTCTTTTCTATGATAATGATGATAAGTAAAATGATATTATTGTAAAATTATAAAATGGAGGCGGTAGAGTGAATAATTTTATACAGGATTATCTGGTTAAATTATATATTCCACATATTACGTGGACTGATATTATAGAAATTGTCATAATTGCCTTCGTTTTATATAATGTAATGGTCTGGATTAAGAATACTAAAGCATGGGTTCTGCTAAGAGGAATTATAGTTGTTGCTATATTTGCCATGATAGCATATCTTCTTAATCTTAAGACTATTTTATGGATTGCCGGCAAAACGATTAGTGTTGGTATTATTGCACTTGTTATTATTTTCCAGCCGGAATTAAGACGGGCTCTGGAACAGCTCGGAAGAAAGAAAATTGTGTTTGGCTTGTTCAGGTTTAGTGATGGAAAAGACAAGGGTGAAAGATTCAGCAGTAAGACGGCAGAAGAAATAGTAAGAGCCTGCTATGAAATGGGTGCTGCATATACTGGAGCACTGATTGTAATAGAACAGGATATGGTACTTGAAGAGTATGAAAAAACCGGAATAGCTGTAGATGGTATAGTTACAAGCCAGTTATTGATTAATATATTTGAACATAACACACCATTGCATGATGGTGCTGTTATTGTAAGAGGTGACAGGGTTGTAGCCGCAACATGTTATCTGCCGCTTTCAGATAACAGCAGTCTCAATAAATCACTTGGAACAAGACACAGAGCTGGTGTAGGAATAAGTGAAGTGACAGACAGCATGACTATAATTGTATCGGAGGAAACAGGTAAGGTTTCAGTTGCAGTAGGTGGAGAACTGATTCATGATATTGATGCAGATTCTTTGAGAAATAAACTGGAATATCTTCGCAGGAGAACAATAGATGTGAAGTCATTCAAGATATGGAGAGGAAGGCTGAAGCATGAAGGAAAAGATATTTAAGAATCTGAGTCTAAAGATATTATCAGTTGTGTTTGCAGTGGTTTTATGGACAATAATAGTTAATATATATGATCCTACTACAAGCTACACATTCAGTAATGTATCAGTACAGCTTATTAACACAGAAAGTCTTACAGATAAAAATTATAGTTATGAGATTGTTGATGGTGGTAAAATATCTGTATATGTCAGCGGTCCTAAGAGCGTTGTAACTAATATTAAAGCAAGCGATATTGTGGCAACTGCTGATTTAAGCAAGATTAGTGCATTTGCAGATTATGTAGATATACATGTTTCCGTTGTTCGGAATGGGCAGACACTTAATAATGTTGAAGCTGCGCCAAAAACATCTGCGGTTAGATTAAGCATTGAAAACCGGGATACCAAAACTATCAATGTAAATACTGAGGTGACAGGAAAACCTGCGGATGGATATGCATTAGTAAAACAGACTCTTAATCCAACATCAATTAAAGTGACAGGTCCATCTTCAATTATTGATACAATAGACCATGCAGGTATAACTTTTGATGTAACCGGCGCAACGGATGAGGTTCATGGAGATGCTGATATACATTTGTATGATGAAGAAGAAAACGAGATAAAAGATGTATCGGTTGATTTATCGCAGTCATCAGTAAGCTATACGGCACAGGTAGTAAGAATAAAAACAGTTGCTGTTGAGGCTGGATATTCAGGAACGCCTAAGGATGGATATACTATCTCATCTGTAACTTTAAACCAGAATTATGTACAGGTATATGGAGATGAAAATGCTCTTAATAATCTTGAAAAGATAGTAATACCATCTAATAATATTAATGTGGATGAACTTGATAAAGACAGAATATATAAGTTCTCTCTTGAAAATTATATTGATAAGTCATTACACATACTTAAAAATTCGAGGGTTGAGGTTACTGTTAAGGTTGGAACTACTACAACAAAGAGTATAACACTTAATACATCTGATATCAGGGTGATCGGATTAGATACAAGTATGACATATGGCTTTGCAGATAAAACTTACAATATAGAGATAGAGGGAAACACAGATTTGGTGTCAACAATTGATACATCCAAGATTAGTGTTAGTGCGGATTTATCCACATATAAATCATCAGGTACTGTTGATATTAAATTATCAGTCAGTTTGCCTGAGGGGATTTCTTTGAAAAATGATGTAACAGTTAAAGCAGAGTTAAAAAATAATAATACTGAAACAAGTTCAAGTGAGGCTACAACGGCTACTACAAAAACAACAGAGAGGTGATTCATATGGTAAGTGAAAAAATACTAGTTGGAAGTGCATTAGGAATACATCTTCGACCTGCCGGAGCAATGTGTGATACAGCAGTTAAATTTGATTCACACATAACATTTACATTTAAGAATAAGGTTGTTAATGCAAAAAGTGTTATATCTATTCTTGCGTCAGGCGTTGGCTGTGGCGATGAGATAACTCTTATGGCAGAGGGACCTGATGAAGAAGAAGCATTGAAAGCAGTTTCTGAAAGCTTTAGAAAAGCTTTACAGGACTAATATAAATTAAGAAAAGAGGTAAAGGGTATGGGTTATATGGAAACTTACAAAGCGTGGTGTGAGAATGAATATTTTGATGAAGCAACACGTGCAGAACTCAAATCAATCGCAGGAGATGAGAAAGAGATTGAAGACAGATTCTATAAGGATCTTGAGTTCGGAACAGGCGGACTTAGAGGCGTTATTGGCAATGGTACTAATAGAATGAATGTATACATTGTAAGAAAGGCAACTCAGGGCTTAGCTAATTTTATCATTAAGGAAGGAACACAGGATAAGGGTGTTGCAATTTCACATGATAACAGAAGAATGTCAAGAGAATTTGCAGAAGAGGCTGCTCTTTGCCTTGCAGCTAATGGTATTAAGGTATACATATTCCCTTCATTAAGACCAACACCAGAGCTTTCATTTGCAGTAAGAGAGCTCCACTGTACAGCAGGTATTATGGTTACAGCAAGCCACAATCCACCTGAATATAACGGATATAAGGTATACTGGGATGACGGATGCCAGATAACAGCACCTAAGGATACACAGATTATCAATGAGGTTAAGGCTGTTACTGATTTTAATGATGTTAAGACTATTGATGAAGAAGAGGCTAGAGTAAGAGGTCTGTATAACATTATTGGATATGATATGGATGATGCATTTATTGCAGCATTAAAGAAGCAGAGCCTTAACGGAGATATCATTAAGCAGGTTGCTGATGATATTAAGATTGTATACTCTCCATTCAATGGTACAGGTAATGTTCCTGTAAGAAGAATTTTAAGAGAGTTAGGTTTCAAGAATGTATATGTTGTTCCAGAACAGGAAAAACCAGATCCTGACTTTACAACACTCGAGTACCCTAATCCTGAAGACCCTAAGGCATTCACATATGCATTAAGACTTGCCAAGGAAGTTGATGCAGATATTATTCTTGCAACTGATCCTGATGCTGACAGACTTGGTGTATATTCTAAGGATACTAAGTCAGGTGAGTACAAGTCATTTACAGGTAATATGTCTGGTATGCTTATTGCAGAATATCTTCTTTCACAGAGAAAGGAGAAGGGACTTCTTCATGAGAATGGTGCATTTGTAAAGACAATCGTATCTACTAACTTAGCAGACCTTATTGCTAAGGAATATAACTTAAAGCTTATTGAAGTACTTACAGGATTTAAGTATATCGGTGAGCAGATTAAGTTCTTTGAACAGAATAATTCATATGAATATGAATTTGGTTTTGAGGAAAGCTATGGATGCTTAGTTGGAACACATGCAAGAGATAAGGATGCTATCGTAGCTGTTATGGCATTATGTGAAGCAGCAGCTTACTATAAGTCTAAGGGCATTACTTTATGGGATCAGATGATTAACATTTTTGATAAGTACGGCTACTTCAAGGAAGGACAGAAGGCTGTAACTATGAAGGGCGCAGAAGGTGCTGTCCAGATTGCTAAGATGATGGATGATTTAAGAAATAATCCACCTAAGAAGTTCGGAGCATGGGATGTTGTAGAGTTCAGGGATTACAAGAAGGATGAGTGTACAGTTATTGCTACAGGAGAGAAGAAGCCAACAGGACTTCCAGAATCTAATGTACTTTACTTTGAACTTAATGATCATGCATGGTGCTGTGCAAGACCTTCAGGAACAGAGCCTAAGATTAAGTTCTACATGGGCGTTAAGGGAACAGGTCTTGAAGACGCTGACAAGAAGCTTAAAGAACTTACTAAGGCTGTATCAGATGCAGTAGGACTTTAATCAGTTCAAATTTAATTAACAACTAAAACACAATATGAACACATTTCGTTGTTATATTACATGTATTGACAGTGAGATGTGTTCATTTGTTATGTATGGAATCTTCATTGTCATAATACAATGGTAAAAGGAGAGAATGATTATGTATAACGACAATAATGAGAATGATTCACAGTACCGTTACAGTGGCAGTGATATACCATATAACAATACTAATAACAGCAGTACAATTAATAACAATAACAACAATACAACTAACAGTGGCTATAATAACAGCAGTGCATTTTCAAGTACACCATATCAGGAGACTAAGCCTAAAAAGCACAAGAAAGGCTTTGCAAAGAAGGCTGTAAGTTTAGTTCTTTCAGCAGTACTTTTTGGCGCAATAGCCGGTTCGGTTATGTTTGGCGTTAATTATGCAGGCGGAAAGATTGCTGGCAGTAATAAGTCTGATGCTACAGGTGTTAATATACCAACAGTAAGTAATAATATTTCTAATGTTGCTAAGACAGATTCTTCGCTTACAGAAGATACTAATCTTTCAGCATCAGATAAGATGGATGTAGAGGCGGTTGCTACAGCAGCCCTTCCTGCAATGGTTCAGCTCAATGGTACAACAACAGTTAAAAATTCAAGTTATTTTGGATATGGACAGAGCTATGAAGCAACATCAAGTGGTACGGGTATTATTGTAGGCAAGAGTGATACTGAATTACTTATTGTAACTAATGCACATGTTGTTGATAATATTGATAATCTTAAATGTGTATTCTCTGATGGCACAAGTGCAAGCTGTTCTGTTAAGGGTTCTAAGTCAGATCAGGATATTGCGGTAGCCGCAGTATCATTAAGTGATATTTCATCTGATACAGCGTCTAATATTGCAATTGCAGAGCTTGAGGATTCATCAGATATTAATGTAGGACAGCAGGTTGTTGCCATTGGTAATGCATTAGGTGAAGGCCAGTCAGTTACAACCGGTATAATTAGTGCAAAGGACCGTTCAATTACAGTCAACAATGTAACATTTACAGGACTTCTTATGACAGATGCAGCGATTAACTCTGGTAACAGTGGTGGAGCTCTTCTTAATTCAGAAGGAAAGGTTATCGCTATTAACTTTGCAAAAACAAGCAGTGATGGTGTAGAAGGTATGGCTTATTCAATTCCTGTCTCTAATGTTAAGGATATTATCGATTCATTAATGACTAAGCAGACAAGAAACAAGGTTTCATCAGATAAGGCAGCATACCTTGGAATTGCAGCAGTAGATATTACAAGTAATTATGCATCATATTATGGATACCCTGTAGGTATTCTTATAAGAACTGTAGCTGATGATTCAGCAGCAGACAAGGCAGGATTAGAGACATATGACATAATTGTCGGATTTGATGACCAGACAGTTACTACTATGTCAGGACTTACTAACATGCTTCAGTACTATGAGGCAGGTGAAAAGGTAACTATAGATTATTATCATATGGAAGGAAGCGAATACGTTCTTAAGAGCACAGAGGTAACACTTGGTTCTAAGAAGGCATCTTAAGGATATATTCCAAATAGATATTTATGGATAATACCAATGAGAATATAACAGAGGATAAGAATATTAATAACAATAATAACTCTGATGAATATGAGAAGATATGTTTTGTGTGCAGAAGACCGGAATCAAGAGCCGGCAAGATGATTGTTATGCCTAATAACATATATATCTGTCAGGACTGTATGCAGAGAACATTTGACTCAATTAACAGCAGCGGTATCAATTATGAAGATATGATGAAAATGTCAAACATGCCTGGAATGGGCATGTTTGGCAATTTTGGCGCTATGGATTCAGATCCGGTTCCTGAAAAGCAGAAGCTTAAGAAAAAGAAAGAGGATAAGAAGGAATTTCCTGCTCTTGACATTTCAAAGCTGCCTGCTCCACATGAGATTAAGAGAAAGTTAGATGAATATGTTATCGGTCAGGATTATGCCAAGAAGGTAATGTCTGTTGCTGTATATAATCATTATAAGAGAGTATCGGCAGATGACAGAATGCTTGGTGATGTTGAGATTGAGAAATCCAACATGCTTATGATTGGACCTACAGGAAGCGGTAAGACATATCTTGTTAAGACACTTGCGAGAATATTACAGGTGCCTCTTGCTATTACAGATGCAACAACACTTACTGAGGCAGGATATATCGGCGATGATATAGAGTCAGTTGTTTCTAAGCTTTTACTTGCAGCAGATAACGATGTTGAGAAAGCTGAACACGGAATTATATTTATTGATGAGATAGATAAGATTGCCAAGAAGAAAGAGACAAGAAGCAGGGACGTAAGCGGTGAATCAGTACAGCAGGGAATGTTAAAGCTGTTAGAAGGCAGCGAGATTGAAGTTCCAGTTGGTGCAACAAGTAAAAATGCTATGGTTCCGCAGGTAACTGTTAATACCAAGAATATTCTTTTTATCTGCGGCGGTGCATTCCCAGATCTTGAAGAGATTATTAAATTCAGACTTAATAAGTCATCTTCGATGGGATTTAATGCAGATCTTAAAGATAAGTATGATGATGAGAAGAATATCATGTCATATGTAACAGTTGATGATCTGAGAGAATATGGAATGATTCCTGAATTCTTAGGAAGACTGCCTATCATATATTCACTTGACAGATTAGACGAGGATATGCTTGTTAATATTCTTAAAGAGCCTAAGAATGCAATATTAAAGCAGTATCAGAAGCTGTTAGAGCTTGATGAGGTGAAGCTTGAATTCACTGACGACGCGTTAAGAAGCATAGCAAGAAAGGCTATGGAAAAGGATACAGGTGCAAGGGCGCTCCGTTCAATTATTGAAGATTTTATGCTTGATATAATGTATGAGATACCTAAAGACAGCAATATTGGTTCAGTGAAAATAACTGAAGATGTTGTTGAGAAGAAGGGTGCTCCGTTAATAACTATGAGAGCATAGAATTTAGCAGAATAATGCATAACATTTTCGAATACATATAGCATGTACTTATTATTGTTTTATGTTAAGGAGATGTTATGGCATGTGATTATGATATAACAAAGGAAAATATATACGATTATATAATCGAAGATACCCCAGGGGCTAAAGAAGCAATAGAGGCACTTTCAGGGATATGTTCACAGAGAGCTGATTCACAATGGATAATAGCTCATGGGGAACTGCCAGAAAACCGTCAGCTTAATATAAGCTCTCTGGGGTATTTTACTATTCCGAAATTATATGGACTTATGGAGGCAGATGTCGATATAAGTGCGCTTGATGAGATAGGGGCTTTAAGGGTTTTAGGGCAGGAAAACCTTCAGGCTGACGGAAGTAATGTGCTTATCGGGTATGTTGATACAGGAATAGATTATCTTAATGATGTGTTTAAAGATGAACTTGGCAGAACGCGGATTCAGGCTATATGGGACCAGACAGATAAGACTGGCGAAGATGGTGTCAACATGTATGCACATTTTGGCAGGGTGTATGAAAAAGATGACATAGACAGGGCAATAGAGGCTGACAATAATGGAGGAAATCCATATTCATATGTTGCGCAAAGAGACACGATAGGACATGGCACACTGCTGGCTTCCATATCAGCAGGCTCTTATGTTAATGGATATGTAGGAGTTGCACCGAAATCAGAACTTCTGGTAGTTAAGTTAAAGGAAAGCAAACAGTATCTTAAGGATTTCTTTCTTATAAAAGATGATGTACCGGCTTTCGAGGAAGGTGACATTATGCTTGCCATGAGATTTCTTGCTGACTATGCAGTAAGACTTGGAAAGCCGCTTATAATAATATTCGGGCTTGGAAGTGCTAATGGTTCAAGAACAGGCGCAGCGCCTCTTGCAGAGATGATGGAGAGTCTTACCAAAAGACCTAATATATCGGTTGTAACCTGCATGGGCAATGAAGCTAATAATAAATGTCATTACAAGGGAACTGTGACATCAGCTCTTGTGCCTGATGTTATGGAGGTAAATGTTGACGGAACAGGCAAGGGCTTTACAATGGAAATATGGGCTGAGAGTCTTGATATACTGTCTGTATCTATTGAATCCCCGTCAGGGGAATTTGTTCCAAGAATACCTGCAAGAATGGGTGCAAGTATGGAGTATACATTTCTTTATGAGGGAAGTACGGTTACGGTAGATTATCAGATAACTGAAAATGTGGCTGGAATGGAGGTTATATTTATAAGGCTCAGTACTCCGGTTGAGGGTACATGGAAATTCTATATATATAGTCTTACTAATATAAGAGGAAGTTATAATGCATGGCTTCCATTAAAGCAGTTTTCCGGACAGGATATATATTTTTTAAAATCCGACCCGGATACAACACTTACAGTTCCAGCGGCAGCTGACGGTGTTATAAGTGTAGGGGCATATAATCATTATACAGGGGCTGCTTATTATGAAAGTGGGCGTGGATATAGCGCTGACGGCAGGATTAAACCTGATTTTGTTGCACCGGGTGTGGGTGTGTATGGAATTGCTCCATCTGGAGGCGTTAAGGTTACTGGAACAAGCTATGCAGCGGCTTATGCCGGGGGCTGTGTTGCACTTTTATATTCATATCAGATAAATGTAAAGAATAGTCAGATGATTAATCATAACGATATTAAAGCACAGCTTATAAGAGGTGCAGTACGCTCAGAATATATGGTATATCCTAACCCTGTAGCTGGTTATGGAAAACTGAATATATATACAACATTTAACATGATGAGAATATCTTAGGTTGAAATCACTGGTGTTATATGCTAAATTGTTCATACATGACGAAAAGAGGAGATAGAGAAGTATGAAATATAAGGCATTGGCACTGGATTTGGACGGAACATTAACTAATAGAGAGAAGAAAGTTCCAGCGGGCAACAAAGAAGCGATTGCGAAAGCAATAGATGCAGGCGTTAAGGTTATTCTTGCATCAGGAAGACCGCTTTTTGGAATAACACCAATAGCCAGAGAGCTTGAGCTTGACAAGAAAGGCGGTTATATACTGGCATATAATGGCGGCTGTATAGTTGACTGCAAGACGGGAAAGCAGATGTCTGCGACAATAATGCCACAGGACTGTATAGCAGATATATGCAGTCTTGCAAGAGCCAACGGTGTGTATGCTCTGACATATGCTGATACGCAGATAGCTGCTGAGAGTGATTCTGATGAATATGTAAAGAAAGAAGCAATATGCAACAGCACTACAATCAAGAAAGTAGATGATTTGCGCAAATTTGTGGATTATCCTGTAGAGAAATTTCTCGTTGTAGGAGAGCATGAAAAGCTTCTTCCTGTGCAGAAAGCCTTGTTAGATAAGCATGAGGGAGTAATCAATGCATTTTTTTCAGAGAGCTATTTCTTAGAGGTAGTACCTGCAGGAGTTGCAAAGGATGCATCTTTGGATAAGCTGCTCACACTGCTTGATATAACAAGTGAAGAACTCGTTGCATGCGGTGATGGAATGAATGATATTCCAATGTTAAAGTATGCAGGTCTTGCAGCGGTTATGGAGAATGCATATCCTGAAGTTAAAAAATATGCAGATGTCAATGCACCATCTAACGATGACTGTGGTGTGGCATATGTTATAGATAATTATATTTTGTAAAAAATCCCCCTGGTAGTACATATTACTACCGGGGGGATTGTCTTTTAATTGTTTGACTGATTCTGGCTTTCAACATATTCGTCAACATCGAATACTTCACCATTCTGTATCATGCTCATAAGTTTAATAGCAGTATTAATACTGTCTGCATAAGGATATACAACAGAAGCACCTCTGAGACCTGTTATTTCAAGGTAAGCAGCAGACTGTCCTGCAGGAGGCTCGGTTGTACCATTAATACTGTATGTCTGTATATTCCATGATTTGCTGTCACTTAACTGCATCTTTACAATATCAGATATTGTAGAAGTAGGGATATTAGTAAGGAACATATCACTGACAGCATCAAGAACAGCGGAATACTTAGTAAGTATTGCTGGTGATGTTGCTTTCTGTAAAATTGCCTTTATAGCAGCAGTCTGATTACGTCCTCTCTGGAAATCTCCGGCAAGGAATGCGTGTCTTTCCCTTGAGAATGCAACCGCCATCTCTCCATCACATTCATTCTCTCCCTTTACAAAATGATATGGTATAGGAGAAGCATCCTGACCACATGTAAATTCTATTTCAGAATCAATAGTAATTCCACCAAGGGCATCAACTACAGCAACACATCCAGAGAAATTAATCTTAACATAGTAATCAATATTTACACCATATAAATCTTCAAGTGTTTCCATAGAGGCTTCTACACCATAATTACCGGCATGGGTAAGTTTATCATAACCCTTTCTTCCATCAGGACCTGTAATCTTGATATATGAATCTCTTGGAGTGGTTACAAGAAGAATCTGCCTTGTTTCCGGATTAACAACAGCAAGAATATTAACATCACTAAGACCGCGGTCTGAAAGCTCTGAATCGGCACCGTCGTCACTGGAAATACCGGATACATATATTACAAAAGGATCTTTTTTAACATTAACAGTTGATTTCTGCGTCTGGACTAATTTCTTATATTCATATTTTTTAATGATTTTAATCTGGTCTGCAAAATCTTCGTACTGGGTAGAAATAACGCCGATCATGGAATCGTTCATTACAAGAACCTGAACATCTTTATTGGTGTAAAATGCATCAACTAAATCATCCCATGATTTATATTCAGTCATCTCAATATCATTCCTGTTAATGTCAGATTTCAGTGAGTTAAATGCTGTCTTTACATTTTCATTACTTGCAGAAGAATTATAAGCAAACTTATAATTGGCTATATCATTAATTGAATTAGCCTTATCTGTAGAAAGAACACAAATATCAACTACATCAGTGTTGATTTCGGGAATATTCAGCTTGGTAAGAACGGAATCTAATTTAGCTGATACAAGGTATATAAATAAGATTACTCCCGATAATATAACAGACAGAATCTTTCCTATAATATGTGCTTTAGTAAACTGTGATGTGAAATTGTATAAAAATATCAATATTAAAAATGCATTAACCGCAATAAGATATTTTAAAGGTAATATATCAAGTTTAAATATATTAAACATTAAAAGCACAGTGAAAACCAACTGGACTAATATAAGAATTAAACCTATAAGTGTTCCCCAGCCTCTTCTTTTCCGGCGTCTCTCTTTTTTAGATAAAGTCTCTTTCTTCTTAAAAAGATACTTCATATCGCCTTTACTTCGTGAAAAAAAATTAGACATAGTAAGCTCCTTAATCTTTTTAGGATTTAAAAAATAACGAATATATTCTACCATGAAATCAGCTAAAAGTAAAACTTAATTATCTTAAGTCTGCAAAACAAAATACTTTAAGAATAGGCTAATTTTAATTAATATTATTACAAATAACTTAAAGTTAATAGGCAAATGCTATAAAAAACTTGCGGAAATTAATCAAAACGCATATAATAACGTCTGTATTGATGTACAGCAATGTACAATCTTAAATAATAATTCAAAGGAGTGTTTTAAGGTTATGGGGTATGTTGATGAAGTATTAGACATCGTGTCTAAGAAGAATGCAGATCAGCCTGAATTTTTACAGGCAGTTACAGAGGTTCTTGAGTCTTTAAGACCAGTTGTTGATGCTAACGAGGAAGTTTACAGAAAGAACGCTATTCTTGAAAGAATTACAGAGCCAGATCGTCAGATTATGTTCAGAGTTCCTTGGGTAGATGACAAGGGACAGGTACAGGTAAACAGAGGTTTCCGTGTACAGTTCAATAACGCTATTGGACCATACAAGGGTGGTTTAAGATTACATCCTTCAGTAAACTTAGGTATTATCAAGTTCTTAGGTTTCGAACAGGTATTCAAGAACTCACTTACAACTCTTCCAATCGGTGGTGGTAAGGGTGGTTCTGATTTTGATCCTAAGGGCAAGTCAGACAGAGAAATCATGGCATTCTGCCAGAGCTTTATGACAGAACTTTCTAAATATATCGGCGCTGATGTTGATGTTCCAGCTGGTGATATCGGAACAGGCGCAAGAGAGATCGGTTTCATGTTCGGTCAGTACAAGAGAATCCGTGGTATGTTCGAAGGCGTACTTACAGGTAAGGGACTTACATATGGTGGATCACTTGCAAGAACAGAAGCTACAGGATATGGTTTATTATACCTTACAAATGCTTTATGGAAAGACAACGGAATGTCACTTGAGGGCAAGACAGCAGCTGTATCTGGTTCAGGTAATGTTGCTATCTACGCTATCCAGAAGGCACAGCAGTTAGGTGTTAAGGTTGTTACATGCTCAGATTCAACAGGATGGATTTATGATCCAGAGGGAATCGATGTTGCACTTCTTAAGGAGGTTAAGGAAGTTAAGAGAGCACGTCTTACAGAATATGCAGCTGCTAAGCCATCAGCTCAGTACTTTGCTAAGCAGAATGGTGAGCACGGAGTATGGCAGTACAAGGTAGATCTTGCTCTTCCATGCGCTACACAGAACGAGTTAGACATCGAGGATGCTAAGATGCTCGTTGCTAACGGTGTTGTATCTGTAACAGAAGGTGCTAACATGCCTACAACATTAGAAGCTACTAAGTACCTTCAGGAGAATGGTGTTCTCTTCGTAGGTGGTAAGGCTGCTAACGCTGGCGGTGTTGCTACATCTGCTCTTGAGATGAGCCAGAACTCAGAGAGACTTTCATGGACATTCGAAGAAGTTGATGGAAAGCTTAAGGGAATCATGGAGACAATCTACGCTAACATTTCAGATGCTGCTAAGAGATATGATATGACTGTTGGTGGAAAGACAGACTATGTTGCTGGTGCTAACATCGCTGGTTTTGAGAAGGTTGTTGACGCTATGCTTGCTCAGGGCGTTTGCTAATTACAATCCGTAATATATAAGATTAATACAGGACGGCTTCAGGGAATTAACCCTGAAGCCGTTTTTTCATAAAAATCCAAATAATATTCTTGTGAATAAAAACGGACAAAATAGCAATACTACATTAATGTAAAAATATTTATGGAGGTTGATATTATGTCAAAGAACACATCTAAAAATTCAACAAACTCAAAGAATTCAACTAATTCCAGCAATTCAACAAATTCAAGAAATTCTTACAATGAGACTAATTCTACAAACAGCAAGAATGAGTCATCTAAGAATTCTAAGAATAAGACATCAGGTTCTGATGAGTCTGACTGCTATTAGTCAGGATATCGGCCGCTTCTGCGGCCCTACATAACAAAATGGTAATAAAACAATATAATGAAAGTATAATATAATAAAACCTAGATTATGCAGGTAAAATATGTCGTGTGAAATGGTCAGTTCCAGAAAAATTGATTATTATGTAAATGACCCATATGTAACGATAATTGATATAAGAGAAGAAGACAAATTCTTGCATGCAAGAATAAGAGGTGCTATACATTTTGAGTATAATAAGCTGATGGAAAATATAAATAATATATTCAGATATGGAAAAGTGTCTTATGAATTTCGAAGATTGTTCAGTAACAAAGACAGAATTTATATTTTTTATTGTGATAAAGGGGCTGCAAGCCTTGTGGTATGTGAAAAAATGTCAAGACTCGGATATAACTGTAAGACGGTTGTTGGGGGATTTGATGCTTACAGGGGAAACTGCGTAACGAATTAACGGATTGACACTCATTTGCATAGGCATTAATATATATATAAATGTACTTTTGGAGGATATATGAACACATACGAATTAATTGCTCCCTGCCATTTTGGCCTGGAATCAGTATTAAAAAGAGAAATATATGATCTTGGATATGATATTTCATCAGTAGAAGATGGAAAAGTCACATTTGTGGGTGATTCTGAGGCCATATGCCGCGCTAATATCAATTTAAGGACTACAGAACGAATTCTTATTAAAGTGGGGCAGTTTAAGGCTGAGACATTTACAGAGCTGTTTGATAATACCAAGGCTCTTGACTGGGAGAATTTTATACCTAAGAACGGTAAATTCTGGGTAACTAAGGCTAATTCAGTGAACAGCAAGCTTTTCAGCAGTTCAGATATTCAGTCTATTGTGAAGAAGGCTATTGTTGAAAGACTCAAGGAACATTACAGAATTGGCTGGTTTGAAGAAGACGGAGATTCATATCCTATAAGAGTTACTATTATGAAGGATGTTGTTACTATCGCACTTGATACATCTGGTGATTCTCTTCATAAGAGAGGATACAGACCGGCAGCCGGAAAAGCGCCGATATCAGAAACGCTTGCAGCGGCTCTTATTATGCTGACTCCGTGGAGAGGTGACAGAATTCTTGTTGATCCATTCTGCGGAAGCGGAACATTTCCAATTGAAGCAGCTATGATAGCAGCTAATATTGCACCAGGAATGAACCGTAAGTTTACAGCACAGAAGTGGACTAACATAATTGATAAACAGTTATGGTATGACGCTGTTGATGAAGCAGAGGATATGATTAATCTGGATATTGAAACTGATATCCAGGGATTTGATATTGACGCTGATGTTATAAGAAAAGCAAGAAGCAATGCGGAAAATGCAGGCGTTGAGAAGTTGATACATTTTCAGGAAAGAAGCGTGGCAGACTTAAGCCATCATAAGAAATACGGATTTATTATAACTAATCCGCCTTATGGTGAAAGACTTGAGGACAAGGAGACTCTGCCGGGAATATATTCTGCATTTGGACGACAGTTTGCAAAGTTAGATTCATGGTCAGCTTATATGATTACTTCATATGAGGATGCTGTCAAATATTTTGGCAGAAAGCCGGATAAGAATAGAAAGATATATAATGGAATGTTAAAGACATATTTTTACTCATTCCAGGGACCAAAGCCGCCTAAGAAAGAGAAGGGACAGGAAAGATAATTATGACTACTATTATTTTAGCGTCTAATAATAAGGACAAGGTTAAGGAAGTTAAAGAGATTCTTAAAGGGTATAATGTTATCTCTCTTAAGGATGCTGGAATTGACCTTGATGTAGAGGAAAATGGTACTACATTTGAAGAAAATGCGTTGATTAAGGCAAGAGCTGTATGCAAACTTACAGGGAAGCTTACTATGGCAGATGATTCAGGACTGGAGATTGATTATCTTAATAAAGAGCCTGGCGTGTATTCTGCCAGATATATGGGACATGATACATCATATGATATTAAAAATGCTTCTCTTATTAAACGACTTGAGGGTGTTGAAGGGCAGGACAGAAGCGGCAGGTTTGTATGTGCTATAGCAGTGTGTTTTCCTGATGGAAGGGAAATTGTTAAGAGAGGCACAATGGAGGGGCTTATAAGCAAGGAAATCGTTGGAGACAATGGTTTTGGCTATGACCCTATAGTCTATCTGCCTGAATATGGTAAAACATCAGCACAGCTTGATCCTGAAGAGAAGAATAAGATAAGCCACAGAGGTAAGGCACTTGAACTTATAAAGAAAGAACTGGATGAGTGCCTCTAATTGGCTCATTCTGGAGGTTTTATGCAGAGGATAATGATTGTTAGCGATTCACATAGAAGACACGGTAATCTGGCAGAGGCAATATATAATGAGCAGCCATTCGATTTACTTATCCATCTTGGTGATATCGAAGGGGAAGAAGATATAATACAGGAGCTTGCCGGGGGTGAAACAATAATGGTACCGGGTAATAATGATTTCTTTTCACCTCTTCCAAGAGAACGTGAGATAGAACTTGCAGGGAAAAAAGTGCTTTTGACACACGGTCATTATTATTATGTTTCTCTCGATTTGCAGACTCTCAGGGAAGAGTGTATAGCAAGAGGAATAGATATAGTTATGTTTGGACATACTCACAGACCATTGATACAGATAGAAGATGAACTTACATTCATTAATCCTGGAAGCATATCATATCCTCGTCAGGCAGATAAAAGATGTACATATATTATGCTTGAAATTGATGATAATGGTGAAATGTCTTTTAATTTAAAGTATGTATAAATCCAGTAAATATGCGGGTTTACAGACTTGTAGAAAGAATTTTGAAAAAAATTGAAAAAAATTCAAAAAAAGTGTTGACAGATAGTACACCTTATAATATAATCATTCTTGCGTTGCGGAACAGAGCAAACGCAAGAAACAAAAACGGGGTGTGGCTCAGCTTGGCTAGAGCGCTTGATTTGGGATCAAGAGGTCGCAGGTTCGAATCCTGTCACCCCGACTTTACAACTTAATAATTATGCGGGTGTAGTTCAATGGTAGAACACTAGCCTTCCAAGCTAGATACGTGGGTTCGATTCCCATCACCCGCTTTGTGTGTTCGTAGCTCAGCTGGATAGAGCAACGGCCTTCTAAGCCGTGGGTCGAGGGTTCGAATCCCCCCGGGCACACTTTTTTTTATGAGTCATGGCCAGTAGCTTATGACTTTTGCATTATGGTGGGTATAGCACAGCTGGTCAGCGCGTCAGATTGTGGCTCTGAAGGTCCAGGGTTCGAATCCCTGTACCCACCCTTTTTTTATTTCTTGGGCTATCGCCAAGCGGTAAGGCACAGGGTTTTGATCCCTGCATTACGCTGGTTCGAATCCAGCTAGCCCAGCTCGGTAGTTATAATCCGAGGCTGGATGTTTGATATAGATTGTTACTCATAATTGTATACATTGAGGGCTCATAGCTCAGTTGGTAGAGCACTAGACTTTTAATCTAGGTGTCCCGGGTTCGAACCCCGGTGGGCTCATTAAGATGGGAATGGTTAAAAAACCATTCCCTTTTTTCTTTCCGTGCCTAGTGACTAGGAGGGGAAAGGTAGTCTTGTGAAGAAATTCATTCTTTATTATTTCCATGCATTAATTATTGTAATTTTGAAAACCCGCATAAACACTGGGAATGTTTGTAGGCAAGTTGGGCACTTTTGTGGCACTTGGTGTCAGGGGGAGGAGAATGATTGTGAATTGGAGTTTTAACTTGGGTGAGTTTTATGTTAAAATGGGTAAAACAAATCGGGATTTCATGAAATGTTAAGAGGAAGCTAATGAGAATGATTGTAGATAAAAAGAAATCAATAGCATTAATTATTATTTTGGTTACAATTGTTGTTATTATTTTTTGTGGTCGATATTATTTTGCACACAATAAAAGTTATAAAAATGAGGCAATTGAAAAAGGAGATTATATATATCTTAATGGAGTTAGATATTCTCAAACGTCGGAACTAGAAAATTATAAAATATCAAATGTGGTAATTTGTACATCTGATAGTGGGAGAAAATTATATGAGATAGAAGAATATCCTGATTATGAATATATTGCGGGATATTATGCATGGGACGGCGTAATATATAAAAAAGATGAAACAGACAGATAACTTCCAGTTTCCAGACTATATTTTACAGAATACCCGCAAATCACCAACCTACAACCATATATAATAACTATGATACAAAGAAACAGAGCAGGTACTTGAGTAAAGAAACTTAAGTGCTTGCTCTTATTTTATTTATAGGAGGTTGTTATGGACGACAGAATGAATAATGTGATGTATCAAAGATAGATAATCAGTCTCAGGAAGATGTCAGCAACACTCCTGAGACTATTTTTGTACTGACTAATTTCAAAAAGCATTTTAGGAAATGATTCAAGAGGCCATTAAAGAGAACTTGGAGAAGGCAGATGTAATCCCTGACAATCTGTATTACTATAACGCCGTAAATGACGCTGTAAGCATTGTGAAATAGGAGGCTGGCATGAAATATGCATTTAGGAGTGAAAAAGAACTTCAGGAGGTTATATTTTGGTCGCTTGTCAGATTAAAAAAACATCACTATTACCAACATCAATATTAACATTATTAATATCGGAGGTAACATGATGGATGTCCAAAAGAAAAGACCGCCGCCTTGTCTATGATATCTTGCTTCATTGTAAACAATATCTAGCACCATCCATACAATGTTGTACAATGAAAATCCTAATATAAAACTGCGTTCTACAATAAACTTACTTGTTAAAGCAAAATACACTGAAAAAACAGTATATGTAATGCATAAACCAAATGCACTATTGATTAATATTGCCACAAACTTTGAATACATTTTTTACTCCTTCCATTCTCTTTACACATATATCGTTGGAAATTATTATAGCATGGATTTGGACAAATATCATTCAACTGTTGTGATATTGCCTTAATAAACATTATTATGATTTTGGGCACTTTTATGTCACTTGGTATCAGTGGGAGTAGAATGATTGTAAATGGAAGTTCTAACTTGGTTGAGTTTTATGTTAAAATGGGTAAAATGAATTGTAATTTATAGAGAAAAGCACATGTTAAAGAATCTTTGCGTAACTATATATGCAATGTAATGTGATGATTGCTTTATTTTGAACATTATTTTTCGGATAATATTATTGAAAGGAGGTCGTAATATTATGAATATAGGAAATCAAATATTGAACATTCGGAAAGAAAATCAATTAACACAAGAGGAGTTTGGCAATTTGCTATTTCTCTTGACACATTACTAAAGGAGGATTCGAAAATGATACAATCTATGGATAAAGAAAGAGCAATGGGCATAATAAAACACGAAAAATCAAAGAGTGACAAAAAGGTAGTTCAATATATTAAAGGACATGATTAAATGAATTTAATAAGGGCGGTCCTATTGTGCAGCATGTGTGAGAATAAAAGGAGATGGCAGTATTATGAACAAGGCATATGAGCGAGAAACAGAAATGTGGAATCAGGTATTTAAGGAATGTACCCCTGTGGATTTAAGAACTTTAGATTTACAAGTTGAAACAATGTTTGACGAAGCGTTAAAGCTGTTTGCACAAAAAACAACAAATGTATTAGATTTTGGCTGTGGTACAGGAGATATTTCTTTTCAATATTTGCAGTATCAGCCTACACATAAAGTTTTAGGAATTGATGCTTCAAAAACGGGCATAGAATTTGCAACTGAAACAGCAAGATTAAGTGATTATAAAACGGCAACTTTTCTTGAAGGTACAGACCATACGGTAAAGCAATTAGAAGAAAATTCATTTGATGGAGTGATATTATCAAATGTGTTGGATGTAATGCCAAAAGATGTGTCAAAGGAGGTAGTTGAAGATTTAGAACGGGTATTGAAGCCTGGTGGATATTGGTTTATTAAAATGAATCCGTATTATTCAAAAGAAGAACTGGAAAGTTTCGGATATGAGAATATGGGAAATAACATTTATGAAGAGAATCATATTATGAGACTAAGACAGGCTACAACAAATTACTGGAAAGAAAGATTTGCACGTTTTGGAAAGGAAATTATTTATCTGGAATTTGAGTATCCGTGGCAGGAGGGAATGAATCGTCTGTTTGTTTACCAGAGTTAAAAGAATCTGGCTGTGCCACATTTGCAATAATAAGAAGTTTGCGCTATAATACTACTTATACAAATCGTGAAATTTAGTATTGATTTAGGAGATATCGCTTATGAGAGTATTTTATGGGCTTATAATTACGGCGGTAATTTTAATGATTGGGGCGTGTGCTTTAAAGGCATATAAAAAAGAGGGTGCACTGGCAAGAGTTGTGTTTTTATATGAGCTTGGTGCATTTATGTGTGGGATAATATTTTTAGTGTATACATATGTTCCAGGGACTACCATTACAGTGTTGTGTAAGGGACTTATTATGGCGAGCTTTGACTGGCTGCTTGTACTTCTTATGTATTATACCCAGTATTATACAGGCATGTTTAAGGGCATTGTGGGTGTAAAAGTTTTTATGATTGCCTATTCGCTGTTTGAGACCGTTGCATTTTTGATTAATGCATGGACGAGATGGATATTTGATATAACAGATATATCGGGTGACCAGATAATTGTTCAGTTTGCAAAAGGTAATGTTATGGGCAGGTTACATTATGTATTTGCTTATGGCATTATGTTGCTGCTTATTTTAAGTTATATAGTAATGGTTGAGAGAATGTCAAGATTTTACAGATTCAGGTATTTTGCTATTCTTATATTATTATTTGCAGCATTTTTACTTGATATAATGACTACATGGTCTGATTCAATATATGACATGTCAATGGTTGCATTTGGCATCATGTCTGTACTTATATATTATCTGACATACAGTTATGTTCCTAATGAGCTTATTGAGAATACATTTTCACTTATAATCAGGGATATGAATAGTGGAATTATATGCTTTGATAACGCTGGAAGATGTATATACTGTAATGGTATTGTTAAAGAAATGTATTCTATTACTGATAATATTAATGAAGTAGAGCATAATTATGCAAGCTGGCTTCAGACTCAGACAGAACATGATAATAAGAAATTCAGGCAGACAATCAGCGAGGGGAAAGAGAGAAGAAGCTTTGATATTTCATATAATCGTGTATATGATGATAAGCATAATTTTATATGTGATTATTTCATATTTAATGATCGTACGGAAGCTGTTGCGCTTTTAGAATATGAAAAGTTCAGAGCTACACATGATAATCTCACGGGACTTCTTAATAAGGAGCAGTTCTATGAGGAAACTGCCAATGTAGTGCGAAACGACAGGAATCACAAATATTGTCTGGTATGCAGTAATATTAAAGATTTTAAGCTTGTTAATGAGCTTTTTGGAATCGAAAAAGGTGATGAGATTATTAAAATGCAGGCGGGGCTTATCAAGGCTTCATCTGATAGTGGCTATATATGTGGAAGAATCCAGAATGACAGATTTGCTGTGTGTATGCCGAAGGACAGTTTTAATAATGAAATAATGCAGAATAGTATTGTAAGCATGCAGGACAGATTCAACAATGCATCATTTAAGATAAGGGTTGTAGTTGGTGTTTATGATATTGAAGATGTTGATGAGCCTGTAAGTAATATGTGTGATAAAGCATTTATTGCGAGCGAGACTATTAAGAATAATTATGAAGTTAATATTGCATACTATGATGATAAGCTGTTAAAGAGAACTCTTGAAGAAAGAAGAGTTATTGGAGAATTTGAGGGTGCACTTGAAAGAAAAGAATTTAAAATGTTTCTTCAGCCACAGGTTAATACGCATGGTAAGACTTATGGAGCAGAGGCACTTGTGCGTTGGCAGCATCCTGATAGAGGGTTGCTGTCGCCATTCTTCTTCATTGATATTCTGGAGACTACAGGTCTTATATATAAGCTTGATATGTATATGTGGGAATGTGCAGCAGCTAAATTAAGTGAATGGAAGAAGAAGGGAGATACGGTTCATTATATTTCTGTAAATATATCTACTAAGGATTTTTATCTTATAGATGTATATGAGGTTATTACATCGATTGTTAAGAAATATGATATTGAACCTAAGATGTTAAAGTTAGAGATTACCGAGACAGCACTTATGTCTGATCTTAAGAAGAATATGGAGGTAATTAAGAACCTCAGGGATTATGGATTTAAGATAGAGATTGATGATTTTGGAAGTGGATATTCTTCGCTGAATATGTTAAAAGATATAAGTGCAGATGTTCTTAAGATTGATATGGCATTCCTTCGTGCTACAGAGAATGAGGTTAAGGGACAGGATATTCTGGAGACTATTATTTCTCTTGGTGGAAAGCTTGGAATGGAGGTAATTACTGAAGGAGTAGAGACAGACAAACAGCTTCTTATGCTGACAGAGATGGGATGTCATATATTCCAGGGATATTATTTCTCAAAGCCTATACCAGTCGAAGAATTTGAACAAAAATATATGAATGAATAATGGGAGGAAGTTATGAGCGAGAATTGTTCAGGAAGCTGCTCAAGCTGCAGTTCAGACTGCGAATCAAGAAAAGGACCACAGATATTAAGAAATGCCAATAATGGCAAAGTTAAGAAGGTTATAGCTGTTGTCAGTGGCAAGGGAGGCGTTGGTAAATCACTTGTCACATCAATGCTGGCAGTCAAAGCCAATAAGGAAGGAAAGAAAGCGGCAATACTTGATGCAGATATTACAGGACCATCTATTCCTAAGTCTTTTGGACTTACTGAAAGGGTAACATGTAATGAAGATGGAACTGTAATGTATCCTGAGACTTCAAAGAATGGTATTAAGGTTATGTCACTTAATCTTCTTATGGAAAAGGAGACTGATCCGGTTATATGGAGAGGGCCTGTTATTGCGGGTGTTGTTAAGCAGTTCTGGGAAGATGTTGACTGGGATGAGACAGACTGTATGTTTGTTGACTGTCCTCCGGGAACAGGAGATGTACCTCTTACTGTTTTCCAGTCTATGCCGATAGACGGAATTATTATTGTAACTTCACCACAGGATCTTGTTTCAATGATTGTGGAGAAGGCAATTAATATGGCTAAGCTTATGAATATTCCGGTTCTTGGAATTGTTGAGAATATGTCTTATTTCAAATGTCCAGATTGCGGTAATATTCATTATATATACGGAAAGAGTAAGATTGATGAAGTGGCAGCAGCTAACGATATCAAGACTGTTGCAAAGCTTCCAATGGACGCAAAGGTAGCTGGACTTGTCGATTCAGGAAAGGCTGAGGAACTTGATGTGTCTGCATTAGATGGAATATTTGATGCAATTATGGCTTAACAGAGAAGAATAATGAAAAGATTGATTTTATTTAAAGGCGGAGTAGAAACATTAGAATTCTTTACAGAGCAGATGGCTGCTGTATGGGAGAAGATGGGCTGCTCCGTCTTCTGGTATAATTTAATGTTACAGCAGGCCAGTTCTTCTGCACTGGTGGAATTTTTCAAGGCTCACAGCTCAGACGAGTGGTATATGTTTACATTTAACTTTGAAGGAATAGCAGGAGAAGCCGGTCTGTATCGTGATGATGGCTGGAATTTCTGGGACTGGGCAGGTGTTAAGGTTGTAAATGTGGTTGTAGATCACCCGCTTTATTACAACAAATATATCCGAAAGCACCCTGAAAAGTATATCCAGCTTGATATTGATGAAATGCATGTCGCATACATGCGCAGATTTTTCCCGGAAGTACATACTGAATATATGCTTACAGCCGGAACAGAGCTTAATTATAACAGATGTATAATGCCTGATAAGAATTACCTGTCAATGAAGGAAAGACCGATAGATATTATATTTACAGGTAATTACACTCCGAAAAGAATACTAAGGAAACATCTGGATAACATGGATGATGAGTATATAGATTTCTATGAGGGTGTGCTGTCATATCTGATAGACAATCCGTCAGAGACGATTGATGCGGCGGCGGAAAATGCGTTACGCAGGGAATTCCCTGATATTACAGACGAACAGCTTGTCGACTGCATGCCTAATATGATGTATGCAGACCTTGCTGTAAGATTCCACTACAGGGAGCTTGCAATAAGGGCACTGGCTGATTCAGGACTTAAGATTCATACTTATGGTGAAGGTTATAATTATATCGAATGTAACCACCATGAGAATATAATTGAGCATGGAGGTGTTGATTCCAAGGTGTGTCTTGATATGATTAGTCAGGCAAAGATTTCTCTTAATGTAATGCCATGGTTTAAGATGGGCGCACACGACAGAGTGTTTAATACTATGCTTAATGGAGGTGTTGCACTTACTGATACTTCGCTGTTTTATGAGAACACATTTGAAGATGGTGAAAATGTGTTGTTCTATTCACTTGAGGATTTAAGAGACTATGAAAAGTCGGGATATGATGAGTGTATTGCGGCACGAATCACGGATAAGGTTAAATGTGCATTAGCTGATACGAAACTTTTGCAGGAAATCGCTGACAGCGGGTATGAATGCTGTAAGGGCAGACATAGCTGGATTGAGAGGGCTGTAGTGATTGGGAAGTATTTTGGTTAAATGGAATTGAATAATACAAATAAACGATATATGGACACTTTTTCTGTACTCCATGCCATAAATCACTAGAATATATGACTCAATTACAGTATTATTATAATTAACAGATACGGATAGGTTATTTAATGATGGGAGTATATTATGGCAAATTCACAAAAAGGCAAGATTGATATGACCACAGGTCATATCATGAGAAATATCATATTGTTTGCGATACCGATTATTATTGGAAATGTTTTGCAGCAGTTATATACTACGGTTGATGCACTTGTAATAGGTAAATACTGTGGTGATACATCTTTAGCTGCGGTAGGAACGAGTTCGCAGCCTGTTGAAGTATTATTATGTGTCTTTTTAGGAATAGGAACAGGTGTGTCTATTCTTATTTCACAGTATACCGGGGCCAGGGAATCGGGAAAGGTTGTTTCAGTATGCGGAACCTCAATAACATTTATATATATTATAGGTATTCCGATTGGAATTCTAGGTTGGTTTGCAGCACCGTATATTCTGGAATTCATGAAAGTGCCGCAGGATGTGTGGGATGCCGCATTAATCTATACTAGGGTTGTATTCTTAGGTACACTTGGTAATCTGGGCTATAATATGAACGCCGGAATTTTAAGAGGACTTGGAGACAGCAAGGCTTCGCTATGGTTTCTGGTTGTGTCATGTGTTTCTAATATACTATTTGATTTATTGTTTGTTGCAGTGTTTGGAATGGATGTAGCCGGAGCAGCACTTTCAACAAGTATTGCCATGTTTATATCATGGATTGTAAGTATTGTTTACATAAGAAAGAAGTTTCCGGAGATACAGTTTACATTTTTGCCGAGAAGATTCTCTGGAACAATGATGAAGGATATTCTGGCTATTGGCTTACCAGTAGGACTTAATAATTCGCTTTATTCATTAGGACATGTTGCATTACAGACCTTTAATAACTCACAGGGTGCTATATTTATGGCAGGAGGTGCAGTAGCAGGAAGAATTACAGGATGCTCTAACATAGCAATTACCGGATTATCTTCGGCGGCCACTACATTTTCAGGACAGAATTATGGTGCTAAGAAATACTCAAGAATTAAAGAGGGACACTGGAGAGTTCCATTGTGTTCAGGTCTGATTACATTAAGTTTTGGATTGTTCTTTATAATGATACATAAACCTATAATCCGTTTCTTTTCATCAGATGAAATGGTATTGATGTATGCGAGCAGGCATGTTATTGTCATGCTGCTTTCCCAGTGGTTTTATGCTATTTTTAACTGTATAATATCTATTGTAAACGGAACCGGAAAGGTGCGTTATACTACAATTGTCAACATTCTTATGCTTTGGGCAGTCAGAATTCCGAGTGCCTATATTATTAACAGATACTTTGATGGAACATGGGTAATGTTGTGCTTCCCAATTTCTTTCAGCTTTGGAATGTTTGCAATGATAGGTTATTATCTGTTCTCGCCTGCATGGAAGGAAGTTATGAGACTAGCGGGAAAAAATTCATAATGCTGGTAAAATATAAACCCCTGTATCAACATGCATGGAATTGTTGATACAGGGGTATTAATTTAACAAAATGTTATTTCAGAATAATTACTGAAGGAGTGTAAGAACACCCTGGTTAGACTGGTTAGCCTGAGCAAGCATAGACTGTCCAGCCTGAGCTAAGATGTTGTTCTTGCTGTAGTTAACCATCTCTTCAGCCATATCTGTATCACGGATACGAGATTCAGCTGTCTGCATATTCTCAGCTGCTGTATCAAGATTGTTGATTGTGTGCTCAAGTCTGTTCTGAACGGCACCCATTCTTCCTCTTGCAGCTGAAACCTTCTTAATAGCTGCATCGATAGTTGTTGTAGCTGTCTTAGCACTTTCCTGCTTACTTAAATCTACTTTACCAACACCTACGCCAAGTGCGTCAGCGCTCATGTCGTCAAGTGTGAAGCTCATTGTCTGACCTTCGTTAGCACCAATCTGAAGCTCAATACCCTTGCCTGTATTAGATGAACCAGCCTTTAAGCTAATATTTCCATCTGTATCTGCTACAGCACTAATACCAGTCTTTGAGTTGATTAATTTAGCCATAGAATCTGCTTCTGCAGGTTTTATTGTAGTAGCAGCAGTTTCAATATAGTTAACATCCTTATAATCATCACCTAATTTAGTTGCATCTGTAACATACGCAAATTTCTGTCCATTAACAGTAAAGATTGCATCTTCAATATTACCTTTTCCATCATATGCCTGATAATCTTTACTTAACTTAGAATAAGCATCTGTACCTGGTGTTACAGTTGCAGCTTTAGCATTTGTTGTACCCTGCTGTGTTAACACAACATTAGATGACACACCTACTTCTTTAGATGCGAATGTAATCTTCTTAGATGCAGTATCAAATGATATATCGAATGTATCAGCTAAATCAGTTTCTTTTAATGCTTTTACTATAGCTGCTCCATCTGCAGTCTCATCAGCTCCACCTGTAAACTTAACAGTTGTCGTAGAAGCATTACCATTTTTATCCATAACTGTTACAGCATATGTTGATTCTTTACCATCTCCGGCAGCTGTAACTAGGTCTGATACTGATTTACCTGTTGTTGCTGGTTCAGTTGTAAGGTTAGCATCAGCGCTCTTACTTACAGAAGCCTGAACCTTGCTTCCTGACTGTGATCCATCAAGTAACTTCATTGTGTTGAACTCTGTTGTATCAGAGATTCTTGTAAGTTCGCTCTGAAGCTGTTCAATTTCATTCTGTACAGCCTCTCTATCATCATTTGTTTCTGTTCCGTTAGAAGCCTGTACTGCAAGCTCTCTCATTCTCTGAAGGATAGAGTGCTGCTCATTTAAAGCACCTTCTGCTGTCTGGATAAGTGAAATACCATCCTGTGCATTAGTTGACGCCTGGTTAAGACCTCTGATCTGGCTTCTCATCTTTTCTGAGATTGAAAGTCCTGCGGCATCATCTGCTGCACGGTTAATTCTGTAACCTGAAGATAACTTTTCTGTTGATTTAGACTGAGCTGAAGCAACTCCGCTGAGCATTCTGTTAGCATTCATAGCTGACATATTGTGTTGTACTACCATAGTATATACCTCCGTGTATAAATAATATTTTTATGGAAGGAAATCCGTTTCCATTCCATTAGTTAATTAAATAGAAATGTACTTGACATAACTATTTGATTAGTGTTTATAATAAACAGAATTACCATGCTAATCCTGAGTATTATTTTTTTTAGTATTCTTATCCTCTTTGATAAGATGGCGGATTTTGGAGACTGTCTCCTGCGAGAGCTTAGGTTCTGCATAGTAAGACGGAGCAGAATGCGGATAATTATTTTCTGATCTGTCTTTTTTTCTGGAAAGAACCTTACTTCTTACAATGTTAAGTTCTCTGGGGGCATCAATAAGAAGATGAATGTTGCCATCTGTTCCGCCCGAATACACTACCCGGATATCATTACCAATATTAATAAATTCACCGGGTTTGATTGTGAGCTTTAACATTTCAAAACCTCCTTGCTTTCCATGACCATGCAACAAAATATTTCAAATTGTTGCATCCCAACAATTACATGGAGGTAAATAATATGGGAACATCTCAACCAATCAGAAGCTTGGATGAACTGACAGCTTTTCGTAGTTATTATTTAAATAAGGAGGTTAATCTTCGTAATTACATGCTGATATGTATGGGACTAAATACTGCATTAAGAATTAGTGATATGTTGCAGTTAAAATGGGGGAATGTGTATGACTTTGATAGGAAACATTATGTGAAACATATTGTTGTATGCGAAGGGAAAACAGGAAAGGAGACAAGAATAGCAATTAATAATAATCTTATAGAAGCATTTGAAATGTACATGGGAAGTTTAAAGAGTGTTTCAGGTAATGATTATATTTTTACTGGAAAAACAAAGGGAACGCATTTGTCACGTTCACAGGCATTCAGAATAATTACACATGTAGCGGAAGCCCTTAATATGGAGAATGGAATAAGTTGTCATTCCTTAAGAAAAACTTTTGGATATTATGCATGGAAATATGGAACGCCTCCGGCAATGTTAATGGAAATATATAATCATTCGTCATATGAAATTACTAAAAGATATCTGGGAATCAAACAGGATGACAGAGATAATGTTTTTTTGAAAGTAAATTTATAAATATATTAATAATTAATTTTAAATTAAATTGAAATTTAGACTAAAGAATTTGATGTCGATGTCGATATAACATATGAAGTTAATAAATAATGATTAATATGGGATGCAACAATTTGAAATATTTTGTTGCATCCATTTAGTTTTTATTATTCTTCTTTTTTAAGATATAATACTAGAAAAGAATTTAGTTTCAATATTGACGCATATTCATGAATATGATAATATAGCACATGTTCGCGGATATGGCGGAATTGGCAGACGCGCTAGATTTAGGTTCTAGTGTCAACAGACGTGCAGGTTCAACTCCTGTTATCCGCATATTTTTTTAAGGCTGATGCACTTCTTTGTGCGTCAGCTTTTTTGATTTGGAAAATATCAGATTGTGGTGTACAATAAAGAAAACATGTCCGGAAAGGAGGCCAATATGGCAGAGTATGTATTAGAAAACAACATTTTAAAAGTTACGGTGGATTCTAAGGGATGTGAAATAAGAGATGTATTGTGTAAAACTGACAATACACACAGAATGTGGAACGCCAATCCCGAAGGATGGAAAAGAGTTGCACCTGTTCTTTTCCCGCTTATTGGCAAATATAAGGATAACCAAAGCATTTATAATGGAAAAGTATATGAAATGGGTCAGCACGGATTTGCAAGAGATATGGAATTCACACTTGTTAAGCATAATGACGATATGCTGGTTATGAGACTTGAATCCGATGAAAATACTAAAGAGAAATATCCTTTTGATTTTGCATTGGAACTGGAGTACCACCTTATTGACAATGAGATTAAAGAAGTATACAGAGTAATCAACAAAGATAATGTAATGATGCATTTCAGCATAGGTGGTCATCCGGCTTTTGTAACACCAGAGAATGATGCAAGCATGGCTGGTTGTAAGATAAGATTTGATGCAGACAGAATTATATATCATCTGATAGGAGATTATCAATTAATGGCTAGGGACGAGTATGAGCTGCCATTAATTAATCATGAATATACAATACAAGAGGACAGCTTTGAAAAAGATGCATTTATAATTGAGGGTGGTCAGGCAGGAACAGTAAGTCTTGTTAAAAATGAAAAGCCTTTTGTTACAGTTAAGTTTGATACGCCTGTATTTGGTCTGTGGTCATGCAAATCAAAAAATGTTCCATTTGTATGTATAGAGCCGTGGTATGGAAGAACAGATGCCATAGATTTTACAGGGGAGCTTAAGGACAGGGAATACAGTAATCATCTTGATGCCGGAGAAGTTTTCGAGAAGTCATTTTCAATCTTATTTTATTAATAACATTATTAACATAAAAACAGCGCCGTATGCCATTGTATGCAATATAGCGCTGTTTTTTATGCAAAGTGATTACTTTAAAAACATATGTATTAAACTGTTATTTGTTTTTGTGTATGGCTGGTAGCGCATAGGCAGGTCAAGCCAGCATTTTTTATCTACAATGCTCTTATAGTGTGAAAATGTATCAAATCCGGCTTTTCCGTGATATGAGCCCATGCCGCTTTCACCGAATCCGCCAAAGCCCATATTGGAAGTTGCAAGGTGAATGATTGTATCATTGATACAGCCACCACCGTAATTGCATCTTGAGGTTACATAATGGGCTTCTTTCTTATTCTTAGTGAATATATACAGAGCAAGCGGGTGCATGTGTGCATTAACAGTGTTTACTGCCTCCTCGACAGAGTGAAAGGTAAGTATAGGCATAAGCGGACCAAAAATTTCTTCCTGCATCACAGCGTCGTCAAATGTAACATTATCCATTATGGTAGGTTCAATACGCAGAGAATCTGCATCTGATGCACCACCAAGAACGACTTTGCTATTATCGATAAGACCTGATATTCTGTTAAAATGCTTTTCATTAACAATTTTGCCATAATCATTGTTGTTAAGTGGAGAATCTGTAAACTGGCGCTTTGTTTCGCGGATAAGTTCTTTCACAAGCTGGTCTTTGATACTGTCCTGAACATATATGTAATCAGGCGCAACACATGTCTGCCCGCAGTTTAAGAATTTGCCAAATACAATTCTTCTGGCAGCGAGCTTTAAGTCCGCAGATTCTGTTACTATACATGGGCTTTTTCCGCCAAGCTCAAGTGTTACCGGGGTTAAGTATTCAGCGGCTTTGCGCATAACTTCTTTGCCGACAGCCTGGCTTCCTGTAAAGAATATATAATCAAAATGTTCATTAAGCAGACAGTTATTTTCAGCTCTTCCGCCAGTTACAACAGATACATAAGCAGGGTCAAATATTTCTTTTATTATGAGGCACATAACATCGCTGACATAAGGTGAGTACGCACTTGGTTTAAGAATCGCAGTGTTTCCTGCGGCAATTGCGTCAACAAGGGGTTCCATTGTCAGAAGAAATGGATAATTCCAAGGACTCATAATAAGGACAACTCCGCGTGGTGACGGCTTCTTAAAGCTTCTGGAATGAAATTGCGCAAGGGGTGTTGGGACATTTTTCTCTCTGCTGAATTTCCTAATATGTTTTAGCATATAAGATATCTCGCTGAGAGTAAGCCCGACTTCACACATATAACTTTCAAACTGGCTTTTGCCAAGGTCTTTATAGAGAGCATCAAATATTTCATTCTCATGTTTCTTAATTGCCGAATATAGTTTCTTTAAGGCATCAATTCTTACATTTATATCAAGTGTTGTACCTGTAAGAAAGAAATGTCGCTGCGATTGTACAAGTTTATTGATTTGTGTAGCTTCCATATTATACCTCATTTTCCTGTGTATTATCTTTCATAAGTTTATAGTAGAATTGTTCGAGTGTCTTAGCGTCCATAAGAACCGGAACAGGGTAGAGAGGGTTAGCCTCTTTGTCAGCATACCCTGCAAGCTTAGGAATATCCTCCTCTTTAATCTCAGGAATTGTATCGCCAATGTTAAATCTTGCTTTCATATCTTTGACTGCCTGTATAAATGCTTTGGCAGCAGTCTCATCTGGCATATCCTTATCTGCAACACCGGCGGCAATTGCAAGGTCATGCAGCTTCGTATAGATGGATTCTCCATAGCTTTCAAGAACCATTGGGAGAATTACGGCATTTGCAAGTCCATGAGGAACATTATATTCGCCACCTAGAGAATGTGCAACTGCATGGACATATCCTACATATGATTTAGTGAATGCACATCCGGCATAATAAGCAGCTTTAAGCATATTCTTTCTTGCTGTTGTATCAGAACCGTTAGTGTATGCTCTGTCAAGATTGTTAAATATTAACTCAGTAGCCATAAGTGCATCTTTTCTTGTACCCGGAGTTGTTGAGTTTCCGATGTAGGCTTCAACGGCATGTGTAAGTGCATCCATTCCGGTAGTTGCGGTAATTGAAGCAGGAAGTGTAAGGGTTACTTTCGGGTCAAGGACTGCATATCTTGGAATAAGCGGAAAGTCGTTGATAGCATATTTGTGGCGGGTTGTGGCATCTACAATTACGGCTGCAAGAGTAGTTTCACTTCCCGTTCCTGCTGTTGTAGGGATTGCAACCAGCAGAGGAAGCTTTGCATGGACCTTAAGGATTCCTCCAAGCTTAGACAGATGTGTCTTAGGTCTTGCAATTCTTACACCAACAGCTTTGGCACAGTCCATGCTTGAACCGCCACCAAAGCCGATTATGCAGTCACATTTGTTATCTTTATATATGGCAAGTGCCTCTTCCACGGTATCAGTTGTAGGGTTAGCTACAGTTTTATCGTAAACGTGGTATTCAATGCCGGCATTGTCGAATACATCTGTAAGCATAGAAAGAATGCCAAGCTTTGCAATTCCAGGATCAGTAATAATTATAGGACATGATTTCTTCTTTTTGTTAAGTACAGATGGAATGTCAGATAACGCACTTACAATTTTAGGCTTCCTGTATGGAAGAAATGGCAGTGCAATCTTGAATACAGTCTGAAAACTTCTGCAGTATATTTTCTTGAAAATGTTCATTGTACACCTCTTTTGAATTTAAAATATTTTGACTACCAAATTATAATACCCGGAGTTCATATTGACAAGGGGTCAGTCAGGAATCTGAAGGCCGGTTCCATCCATATGGAAATTCTCAGTATTAATAAGTTGTGATACAGGCACGATTTCGTAGCCTTGGGACTGCAGCCCGGTTATTACAGATTCGAGAGCTTCGGCTGTATATTTAGCACCGTTGTGCATAAGAATTATGGAACCGTTCTTAAGAGCTTTATGTGTTGTTACGGTCTTAATTATGTTGTCTGTTCCATAGTCCTTCCAGTCAAGGGAATCTACATCCCATTCTATAGGATAGAAGTTACAGCCATAGACTGTATTAATAAGTGTTGAATTGTAATCACCGTATGGCGGGCGGAACAGAAAGCTCGTATATCCGGTGATTTCTTTTATTTTATTGGCAACAGACATGATTTCATCTTTCTGTTCATTTACAGAAAGTTTACTCATTTCTTTATGATTCTGGCTGTGGTTGCCGAGGTCGTGACCGCGGTTATAGATTTCAAGAACCTTATCAGGGTAGCTGTTCACCCAGCCTCCGGTCATGAAAAATGTGGTTTTGATATTATATTTATCAAGAATGTCAAGAATCTTTATAGTATCTTCATCGCCCCACGCGGCGTCAAATGATATGGAAACATATTTTTTGGAGGTATCAAGATTAGTCTTTTTACTAAGGTCAACACAGTATATAGGAAGTTTACGGCTGCCTATGCTGCAATTGCCCATGATTGCGCCACCACCAATTCCATTTCCCTGATTGGATGAGTTGTATGGCGGTAATCTGTCGGAATCTGATGGAATTGACGGATTAGAGCTGCTTGAATCATTTGATGAACCGGATTTATCGGAAGTACCTGAACTGTCTGATGATTTAGGTGGCTCATTAGTAATTGAAGATGTGTCTGCAGGATTTTCAGAAGAGGATTGCTTATGCCTTGCGGTTATTATGCCGCAGATTACTAAAATGATTATAACGCAGTATATGAATATAATGCGCATTTGTTTATTAGAAAAAAGAGACATACTGATACCTCGGATAATGCTTAGTATCAATATATCTCTTTACATTTTAAAAAATTACTGCTTTTTTCATTAGTTAGCAGAAGAACTGCTTTCTGTTGCAGATGTATCTTTAACAAGACCATTAGGATGAAGTGAAACATTTAATTCACTTGTGCTTTCATCGTAATCATCGCCAAGAATCTGCTTAACGAGAGTCTGGCAATATGAAAGGCTGAAATCAGAGCAGCCGGAATCGTTGCGGATTGCGTTGCCTGATGCCAGTGATTCTGTGTAATCACTTAATTTATATGTAGTGATTGCTTTCTTGCCGAAAAGCTTCTGTGTTATGACAGGTGTAAGATTGTAATTCTTAACATAACAGCCTGTTTCATCTTTAACAAGTGTCATCTTAGCCATACCGCCTATCATACGAGGCTTCTGGTCCTGATTAGAAACGAAGTTACCAAGTGAATAGTATACAAGCATTTCATGCCCCTTAGTATCAGATACTACCTCGACAGGCTCAAGGACATGAGGATGTGTACCGATAACAACATCAACACCAAGGCTTAAGAAAAGCTGTGTCCAGTAATTCTGGTTAGAATCTGGTGTGTAGACATATTCAGTACCCCAGTGTGGAAGTACAATAACCATATCAGCAAGCTGTTTAGCCTTAGTTACATCTGCTGTAATCTTATCCTTATCAAGCATGTTTACAATATAAGGCTTGGAATCAGGAATAGGAATTCCATTAGTTCCGTATGTGTAGTTAAGAAATGCTATCTTGAAGCCTTCTTTTTCATAAACATATATATTTTCATAGTCTTCCTCTGTTTCGTTGATACCAAGAACAGTAGTATCAGGATGATAAGTCTTCCAGAATGAAAGGCAGTTCTCAACCCCCTTAAGCCCCTTGTCTAATGTGTGGTTGGTAGCATGAAGGATAATATTGAATCCTGCTTTAACTTCTGCATCACCAAGTGCCCATGGTGAGTTAAATGTTGGATATCCTGTGTAAGCAAAATCAGAACCGCCGAGGATTGTTTCCTGATTAACGATTTTTATGTCTGCAGAGCTGATATCCTTAGCTATGTTAGTGTAGAGGTGGTCGAAGTTGTAAGTTTCATCATCCATAAGACCACTTTTTACTACACCTTCATGCATAAGCATATCACCAATCATCATAAGGTTGACTTCGATAGTCGGAACTTTGGTTGTAGTTTCTTCCTCTGTTGTGGGTTCAGCAGTAGTCTCATTATTCTGGCTATCGGCAACAGAAGGATTTTTTTCTTTTTTGTGACTGCCAATAACAGCGGATACGATACCTATAGTTACAACAAAGAGTACAGCAGCAATGATAGCAATGAGTTTTACATTAAGCTCAGAGCGTCTGCGTCTCTTAAGAGGTACATTTGTTTTCTTAGCCATAATTTATCTCCCTTAAATTTATTAATATATGTCTTAAAAAGACGAAATATGCATAACTATGGTACATTAAGAAATAAAATTTTTCAAGAAAAATATTAGTATTCTACACAAAGAGATTAAAATGTAGTATATTTATAAAAGTTGGCAATAAGCCACAATAAGAAATATATAATTATAACGGAGGTTTCTTATGAGCAGATACACTAAGGACGATATATTCAGAATGGTTGAAGAAGAGGATGTAGAGTTTATACGTCTTCAGTTTACAGATATTTTTGGAACACTTAAGAATATTGCAATTACTTCAAGCCAGCTTGAGAAGGCACTTGATAACAAATGCATGTTTGACGGTTCTTCTGTTGAAGGCTTTGTAAGAATTGAAGAGTCAGATATGTATCTGTATCCTGACTACGATACATTTGAAATATTCCCATGGAGACCACAGCAGGGAAAGGTTGCAAGACTTATCTGTGATGTGCATACACCAGATGGCAAGCCTTTTGAGGGCGACCCAAGATGGATACTTAAGAAAACTATTAAAGAAGCGAATGAAATGGGATACCGCTTTGATGTCGGTCCTGAATGTGAATTCTTCTTATTCCATACAGATGACAACGGACTTCCTACAACTTTAAGCCATGAAAAAGCTGGATATTTTGACCTCGGACCTAATGACCTGGGCGAGAATATAAGAAGAGACATGGTTCTTACTCTTGAGGATATGGGATTTGAGATTGAGGCTTCACATCATGAGGTTGCTCCTGCACAGCATGAGATTGATTTTAAATATGATGAGGCTTTAAAGACAGCAGATAATATACAGACATTTAAGATGACAGTTAAGACAATTGCCAAAAGACATGGACTTTATGCAACATTTATGCCAAAGCCAAAGTTTGGTATCAGCGGTTCTGGAATGCATATTAATATGTCACTTGCAACTGAAGAGGGTAAGAATATATTTGCAGATGAGAATGGAAAGATTGGTTTATCAGATGATGCATATCATTTTATTGCTGGTATTATGAAGCACGCAAGAGGTATGTCAGCAATAACTAATCCGCTTGTTAATTCATATAAAAGACTTGTTCCGGGATATGAAGCACCTGTATATATAGCATGGTCAGCAAAGAACAGAAGTCCGCTTATAAGAATACCTGCATCAAGAGGGAATGGGACGAGAGTTGAGTTAAGAAATCCGGATCCTACAGCTAATCCATATCTCGTTCTGGCACTCTGCCTTGCAGCAGGACTTGATGGTATTAAGAACAAGATAGAAGTGCCTGAGAGTGTTGACTGCAATATATATGAGATGACACCTGGCGAGAGAAGGGCAGCAGGAATAGAGAATATGCCGGCAGACCTTAAGGAAGCTGTTGACTGTCTTGTGGCAGATGAGTTTTTATGCAGCGTACTTGGAGAACATATTACAACCAAATATGTTGAAGCTAAGATGAAAGAATGGGAAAACTACACAACAAGAGTCTCACAGTGGGAAATTGATGAATATCTCTACAAGTATTGATTAAACATGGTAAAGCGTATGCTAAGTAGAAAAGGAGTTAATTGATGTCCACATTGATTGTAGCATTTCCTAAGTTAGAGGAGGCTAAAGCAGTAAGGAATCTTTTGATTCACAGAGGCTTCGATGTCGCTGTACCATGTACAAGTGGGGCACAGGCAATTAATCAGGCTGATACTTTGTCTGATGGAATCATAATATGCGGATATAAGCTGTCAGATAATATGGTTTATACTGAATTATATGAATATAAGCCAAAGAGCTTTGAGATGTTGTTAGTTGCGTCCCAGAACAGATGGGAAGATTGTCAGGACAATGGAATTGTATGTGCGGCAATGCCAATAAAGGTTAATGACCTTGTGTCAACTATAGAGATGATGCTTCAGGCACAGATAAGGCGCAGAAGGAAATTAAGGTCACAGCCAAGAAAGAGAAGTCCGGAAGAACAGAAGATAATTGATGATGCAAAGCATCTGCTTATGGAAAGAAATAATATGTCAGAGCAGGAAGCATTCAGATATATCCAGAAATGCAGCATGGACAGTGGCAATACAATGGTAGAGTCAGCAACTATGGTGATGGGAATATATCAGGATGTATGACAAATGTGATATATCACTACATTTATAATATATAGGAAAAGGGAGACGCAGTATGAAGTTTACTAAAATGCATGGAGCAGGCAACGACTACATATATGTAGACTGCACACAGTCGGTAATTGATAATCCGTCACAGGTCGCAATTGATTTAAGTGACAGACATTTTGGAGTAGGTTCAGACGGACTTATTCTTATTAAGAAATCAGATAAAGCAGATTTCTTTATGGAGATGTACAACGCAGATGGTTCGCAGGGACAGATGTGTGGCAATGGAATAAGATGTGTTGGAAAGTTCGTATATGACAACGGACTTACAGATAAAACAACAGTTACTATTGATACACTTGCAGGTGTGAAGATACTTGAGCTTAAAACTGGTGCAGATGGCAAGGTTGAGACGGCAAGGGTTAACATGGGCGCACCAATTCTTGAGGCAGCACAGATTCCTGTTGATACGAAGGAACTTAAGGAATATAAAGGCTGTGAGACAGAGACAATTGCCGGACAGGTTGTTAAGACACCTGTTGTGGATGAGACTATTGTTGTAGAAGGTAAGGAGTACAAGGTAACAGCAGTTTCAATGGGTAATCCTCATGCTATTGTTTATCTTGATAAAGATATTGATATTAAGAAATTTGAGATTGAAAAAATCGGACCTTTCTTTGAAAATCACAAAGCATTTCCAGAGAGAATTAATACTGAATTCATTCAGGTTGTAGATAAGAATAATCTTAATATGCGTGTGTGGGAGAGAGGTTCCGGGGAGACACTTGCCTGTGGTACAGGTGCATGTGCGAGCCTTGTTGCAACTGTTCTTAACGGAATGTGCGACACAACAGCAACACTTCATCTTCTTGGAGGTGACTTAAAGATTACATGGGATAAAGATGAGAATACCGTATATCTTGAAGGCCCGGCGAAAACAGTATTTACAGGGGAGGTAGATATTTAATATGATGACAGATATGACAATGGATAATTTTCTTGCGGTTTTATCTTCAAGTGAACCGGTGCCGGGAGGCGGCGGAGCGTGCGGATATGTGGCAGCAGTAGGCATGAGCCTTGGTAATATGGTGCTTGCACTTACTACAGGAAAGAAGAAATATGCAGAGTATCAGGAAGAGATTGAAGAACTTATTGTTAAAGCGACAGACCTTACAAAGAGACTTGCAGAGTGCATGGATAAGGATGCTGAAAGCTTTAAGCCTCTTGCAGCAGCTTATGGACTTCCTAAGGATACAGAAGAACAGATTAAGGAAAGAGAAGCAATTATGGCAAAGGCACTTGTTACAGCCTCAGAAGCCCCTCTGTCAATGATGGAGCTTATACTTGAAGCCATGAAGCTTATCGACCGTATATCTGTAATTGGAAGCAGAATTGCAATCAGTGATGCAGGTGTCGGCATAACAATGTGTGAGGCTGCAATGAAGGGTGCTTCGCTTAATGTATTTATCAATACAAAGCTTATGAAGGACAGAGAACTTGCTGAAGATATGAACTTTAAGGCAGATAAGATGCTTGCTGAAGCAGCACAGATTGAAGAAGAAACATTTGGAAGAGTTATGGACGCTGTAAGACCATAGAACAGGATTGCAAAACAAGGAGGAATATATGGAGACACTTAAGGGATTACCGGTTGCCAATGCTATTAATGAGAAGATTATTGAAGAGATGAAGGACTGGAAGGGCGCAATTCCACATCTTGCAATTGTGCGTGTTGGTGAAAGACCAGATGATATGTCATATGAGCGTGGCGCTACCAAGAAGATGGAAAAAGTAGGATTCAGATGTACTTCATATACATTTCCTGCTGATATTGATAATGATACTTTCCAGAAAGAATTTGACAAGATTAATGAAGATGAGGATATTGACGGAATTCTTCTTTTAAGACCTTTGCCAAAGCATCTTGATGAGAAGGCAATTGAGAACAGAATTGCCAGTGTGAAGGATCTGGACGGAATATCACCTATGAATCTTGCAAAGGTATATGCAGGGGATCCGACAGGATATGGTCCATGTACAGCAGAAGCTGTAATTGAGATGCTAGATTATGCAGGAGTTGACTTAAAGGGTAAGAGAGCAGTAGTTATCGGAAGAAGTCTTGTTATCGGTAAGCCGGTTGCGATGATGCTTATGAAGAAGAATGCAACAGTAACAGTGTGTCATACTAAGACAGTTGATATGCCGGGAGTATGTAAGGGTGCTGAGGTGCTTGTTGCGGCAGCAGGCGTTGCAAAGATGGTTGACAAATCATTTGTTGCAGATGGTGCAGTTGTAATTGACGTTGGAATAAATGTTGATGAAGACGGCAATCTGTGTGGTGATGTTGATTTTGAAGATGTTGCAGAGAATGCTTCTGTATGTACACCGGTTCCTGGAGGAGTAGGTTCGGTAACAACATCAGTTCTTGCAAAACATCTGCTTAAGGCAGCTAAGGCAAGAAGAGCATAAGAAAGTACTTGCTTTATTGTACATAAGAATGTATTATAATTTGCGGTATGAATTGGTAGCACCAATTTGCACCGCAAATTTTTATTTATGGAGAAATGTTATGAAATTATTGAGACAGTTTCTTATAATACTGGCTATTTCATTTGTCGGAGAAGCACTTAAATATCTGCTTCCGCTGCCGGTTCCAGCCAGTATATATGGAATGGTGATACTTTTTGTTGGACTTCTTACCGGACTTATAAAGCTTAGCTGGGTAAAAGACGCAGGAAAATTTCTTATAGCTGTAATGCCTGTTATGTTCATTCCGGCAGGAGTAGGACTGATGTCTTCATGGGGGGTATTAAAACCTATGCTCGTGCCGGTGCTTGTTGTTACGGTTGTTGCTATAATTACGGTTATGGCGGTTACAGGTCAGGCTTCACAGATAATCATACGTGCTGACAGGAAGAGAGAATTACGCAAAGCACAAAGAAATGAGGTTAATACTAATGAATGATTTTTTCAGAGAATCACTTTTTGCCGGAGTCACATTAAGTCTTTTATCATACTTTATTGGTTCTGTGCTTAAGAAAAAATTCAAGCTTGGAATATTCAATCCACTGCTTATATCAATAATAATAACAATAATAGTACTTGCAGTATCAGGTGTTGATTATGATGTATATAATCAGGGTGCCAGGTATCTTAGCTGGTTTCTTACACCGGCAACTGTATGTCTTGCAATTCCGCTGTATGAGCAGTGGAGTCTTCTTAAGAAGAATTACAAGGCAGTTGTTGTAGGAATAGCATCAGGTGTGCTTACAAGTTTAACAACGGTACTTGTGTTATCTAAAATTATGAATCTGAGTCATGCAGAATATGTTACTCTTCTTCCGAAGTCAATAACTACTGCTATTGGTATGGGAGTTTCTGAGGAGCTTGGAGGTTATGTAACAATCACAGTTGCAGTTATTGTTGTAACAGGAGTTCTTGGAAATATATTTGGCGAGCTTATATGTAAAATATTCAGAATAAAAGAACCGATTGCCAAAGGACTTGCGTTGGGATCTGCTGCACATGCGATAGGAACAGCCAAGGCTATGGAAATGGGCGAAATTGAAGGTGCAATGAGCAGCTTATCAATTGCAGTTGCAGGTATACTTACAGTTGTACTTTCATCAGTATTTGCTGGATTTATGTAAAATTAGGAGGACAGTGTGAAAATATAATTTTCACACGCGGGATTTGTGCCTGCGCGCACTTGGCACAAACCCGTTATGCGCAAAAAGCGTGCGCGGAAAAGAGGTATATATGATAATCACGATTGCAAGACAATGTGGATGTATGGGAGACCAGATAGGAAAAGCACTGGCAGAGAAATATTTTATACCATTTTATGATAAGGATGCTGTGTGCAGACTTGCGAAAGAAAAAGGCTTGTATGAGAAGTATCCATATTTTTATGGAGAAATGCCTCTTGATATGATGCTGTATGCTGATACAATGGCAGGTGATGATACAACAGATAATGGAAAAACTCCACGCAAGGCTATGGCTGACATAATCGGTAATGAAAATTGCGTAGTTGTCGGCAGATGCGGAAATAATGCATTCAGACACAGAGAAGATGTTATATCAGTATTTCTCACAGGAAACAAAGAAAAAAGAGTAGAACTTATAGAAAAGAAGCACAATGTCAGCCCTAAGAAAGCAGCTAAGATAGTTGAAGATACAGACCTTAGAAGACGTTCATATCACAATTATTATACAGGTGAAGAATGGGGAAATGCAGAATATTACGATATATGCATAGATGTTTCAAAGGTTGGGGAAGATGGTGCACTAAGACTTATAGAAGCCTATATTAATGAGACAGGGGTGTTATAAGCTGAAACAGGATAATATGAATCAGAAGAAAATATCGCAGGAATACGAAAAGGCAATTCAATATATTTATGAGCTTATGAAAAGCGGGGAGCTTACAATAGGAAGCAGGCTGCCTACTGAGCGTGCACTTGCAGAAACACTTGGAATAGGACGAAATTCAACAAGAGAAGCTTTAAGTATTATGCATGGAATGGGACTTATAGAACGCCGTCAGGGTTCTGGTAATTATATATCAGAGAATGTCGGTCAGTCTATAAAGCAGACTATATTAATGATGATTGCATTAAAAACTGTTACTAAGCGTGAAGTATGCGAATTCCGCCGCATGATGGAAAAGTCAGTGTGTAATGCAGTAATACATACAGGTCTTACGAAAGAACAACGGGAGCGGTTGGAAAGCATGGTTAATCAGATGAGCATGGTAATAGGTGAAAACCTTGTTGATACTGATAAAGCATTTCACGAGGAACTGATTGCAGATACCGGAAACAACCTGTGGATTACACTGATGGAAGCTGTTGTTGAAGTCTACCGCGAATGGATAGATTATGTCATAAAGCATGCAGATGGAATTAAGAAAAAGAAACTTTTAAAGACACATGAAATGATATATGATAGCCTTATAAAGAAGGATATTGAGACACTTAATGCAGCGATTGATGAGCATTACGATATAATTGAGGAGCTGCTGGGATAAAGAAGCCATAACAAGGAGGATATATGAAATACAAAATCGTTGTATTTGATCTGGACGGAACGATACTTAATACATTGGAAGACCTTGCAGATAGTACTAATTATGCACTTTCAGTATTTGACATGCCTGAGAGGACGATTGAAGAAATCAGACATTTTGTTGGCAATGGGATAAGAAAGCTGATGGAAAGAGCTGTGCCACAGGGAACACCAGAAAGCATGATAGTTAAGGTGCATGAAACATTTACAGAGCATTACAAGAAGCACTGTGCCGATAAGACAAGACCTTATGATGGAATAAAAGAACTTATTGAGAATATAAGAAATGCCGGTGTGTACACTGCGGTTGTATCTAACAAGGCTGATTATGGAGTGCAGACTTTATGCAAAGATTATTTTCCGGGACTATTTGATTATGCGGTTGGAGAGAGAGAAGGCATAAGAAGAAAACCATATCCGGACAGCGTTAATGAAGTATTAAGACAGTTTGATGTTGACAGAACACAGGCTGTATATGTCGGGGATTCAGAAGTAGATGTCCAGACAGCGGCTAATGCAGGAATGGATGTATGTATGGTTGGCTGGGGATTCAGAGATGAAGAGTTCTTAAAGGAAAACGGGGCTGAGTTTGTTGTACACAGCCCCAAAGAAGCATGGGAATTCATTAATAAGTAATATACTTATACCACGTTATGAAGCAAGGCGGACTGCAATTCACAAAGCTGGGGGTTCTTGGATTTAAGAATCAGTTCTACCAGACCTTCGGTGATAAGCATTGCTCCATCCTTGTTAAAATGTGTATTCTCAGAAACAGTTTCTGGCTTGGCGAGTTCTTTTAAGAAATCGTCAGGCCATTTTCCTTTATTGATACCTTTTTTGATTGAAGTATATCTGTGGATATTGTCATGTCCGATTTTTTCAAAAAGTTCAACTGAATAAGAAAACAGGTCAAGTACAGGAGTGCCGGTTTCTTCGCCAATCTGGCGCATAGCTCTTATATAGCTGAAATTATTACCGCCGTGGCAGCCGGGAGCGTCCATGATTGTTCCGTCATCATTAAAAAATGTTCTTGCAGGCGCAGTAACTAACACAGGAACTGCATCATGCTTTCTTGCCATATCAATAAACTGTTTGATGAACCATTTGTAACTGCCCATAGAAGCGTCTTTTGAGTATGGATAGTAAGTGTCATATGGATAAGACTGGTTTATGGCAAGAACACTGTTAAGAACAGCCTGTTTATCAGTTATCGAATCATCGTTATTAAGTGCCTCAATATATTCAGGAGGTATGTAATCTTTGGAAACCTTAACTCCGGGAATAACTGGAAATGTGCCATCCTTATCAGGGGTTCCAAGCTCTACAAAACGGTTAAACATAGATTTATAATCTTTTGAAGCATCATCATTATGACAGAACTCTATAAAAAGATAGTCTCCGGACTGAATATGTCTGTCAATCTCTTCAAATCTTCCTTCATTAATAAAAAGTCTTGAACTTCTGCCACCCTTGGCATAGTTAAATACATTTACATCAGGCTTAAAGAAGCGTGGCAGAAACTGCCCCCAGCCTGCAATAAATTCTTCTTCAGTATAATTCTGTACAATAGAATCTCCAGCAAGATAAATGTTCATACATACCTCCTTGTTTTGCGAAGCAAAATGCGACTGCCCATGCAGGAGCAGAGGTATTGCCTCCTTGTTTTGCGAAGCAAAATGCGACTGCCCATGCAGGAGCAGAGGTATTGCCTCCGTTGTTTTGCGAAGCAAAATGCTTTCAATAAGTTAATTATAGCCTTAAATGTTTTGACAAACTACATTTGTTTTGCGAATATACTCATTAAAAACAGATATTTAATGTTTCAGGCGGACAGCATTGCACAGATTAAAGAAAAGGTGTTATAATACAAGGCAAATATAAGCACGAGGAGATTGATATATATGTACGAATTTACAGAAGACTGTATGATACACATTGATAATATTGATGAAGAACATAGAAAACTGTTCCAGATGCTTAATGAAGCATTTGCACTGGTAAAAGAAACAGATAATGCTGCGTCAATTGCGAAGAATCTTATAGATAATCTTAAGGATTATGCTATTACACATTTTGCTCATGAAGAAGAATACATGAAGAGTATTCATGACCCGGAGCTGCCAATACAGCAGAGAGAACACAAAGCATTTGCAGAAAAGATTAATACATTTAAGTTAGATGAATCTTCACCGGAGGCAGCAACAAATTCTCTTAATGAGCTGCTGCTTTATCTTACCAGATGGCTTTACAGCCACATCTTGAGCAGCGACATGATGATTGGAAAGATGGCACCAGAAACTAATGTTGATGACGCATTTGCATTTACAGACAAATATATAACAGGAATTGAGCTTGTCGATGAGGAGCATAAGCATCTTTTTGATATTATCAGGGACACTAATGATGTTATACATGCAGAACTTCTTCATGATAAATATGATGAAATCATAAGACTTCTCTCAGAACTGAGGGAATACACGGAGACGCATTTCAGTGATGAGGAAGAACTGATGAAGAAAATCGGATATCCTGAAATTGAAGCACAGAAAAGGGCACATTCAGCATTTGTAGAAAAGCTTGTGAATATTGATTTCAGGGAGCTTGAGGCAATGGATGATAATCAGGAGGAATATCTTATGGATCTTATAGGATTCCTGCTTGGCTGGCTGTCTAACCATATTCTTGCTTCTGATAAAAAGATTGGTAAATATATAAAAGAACACAATATTGTACTTGAAAAGTAATATTCTTTATGATATCATTCATATGTATGAATATCTTAAAGACTATGAAAGAGACTTCTTTTCATGGAACCTGACAGGAAAGCGATGCCACCGACTGAAAGCATACGCAGGGAATTGATAAGAGGAACGCTCTGGAGTTGGATGGTTGAGCAGCCACAGGCTGGGTAGGTCATTCCGTTACACGCGTTAAGTGCAATGAGATGAGAAGCTTAGAACTTTTCAATGCGGGTGGTACCGCGGATAACACAGTTTATTCGCCCCGGGATGTATATTACATCCTGGGGCTTTTTTGCGCGGAAAAGCATTGCAGGATGTTAGGTATTATTATTTTATTTGACAGGACATAACATTTTGCCTGTCCAGAAAAGAAAGGAGATTGCAATGGCAAACATGTACAGAGATGTTAACTTAAGTGAAGTTAATGAAAGTTACATCGGCAAGGAATTAAAGGTTGCAGGATGGGTTGAGAACATCCGTGACCACGGAGGAGTTTCATTTATCGATTTAAGAGATATGTATGGAGTACTTCAGGTAGTACTTCGTGATACAACATTACTTGATGGTATTCATAAGGAAGAGTGTATCGCTATCGAGGGTATTATGGAGCAGAGAGATGAGGAAACTTATAATCCTAAGATTCCTTCAGGAACAATCGAGCTTGAAGCTAAGAAGATTACAATACTTGGACAGGTATACCAGCAGCTTCCATTTGAAGTACAGACTTCTAAGGAAGTAAGAGAGGATGTACGTCTTAAGTACAGATATCTTGATTTAAGAAACCAGAAGGTTAAGGATAACATGATATTCAGATCAAAGGTTATCGCATTCCTTCGTCAGAAGATGACAGACATGGGATTCCTTGAAATCCAGACACCTATCCTTTGTGCTTCATCACCAGAGGGTGCAAGAGATTATATCGTACCTTCAAGAAAATATAAGGGCAAATTCTATGCTCTTCCACAGGCACCACAGCAGTATAAGCAGTTACTTATGGTATCTGGTTTTGATAAGTATTTCCAGATCGCACCTTGCTTCAGAGATGAGGATGCAAGAGCTGACCGTTCACCAGGAGAATTCTACCAGTTAGATTTCGAGATGAGCTTTGCTACACAGGAAGATGTATTCAGAATTGGTGAAGAGGTTCTTACAGAAACATTTGCAAAATTCGCACCAGAAGGATACGAAGTTACACAGGCACCTTATCCAATCATCAGCTACAAGCAGGCAATGCTTGAGTTTGGTTCAGATAAGCCAGATCTTCGTAATCCACTTAGAATTATTGACCTTTCAGAATTCTTTAACAAATGTACATTCAAGCCTTTCCAGAACAAGACTGTAAGAGCAATCAATGTACATGCAAAGCTTTCAAAGGGACAGCATGAGAAGTTACTTAAGTTCGCTACAGGAATCGGAATGGGCGGACTTGGATACCTTGAGGTTCTTGAAGACGGAAGCTACAAGGGACCAATTGATAAATTTATTCCAGAAGAACTCAAGGGAGAAATCAAAGACCTTGCAGGACTTCAGCCAGGAGATACAATCTTCTTCATCGCTGATAAGGAAGACAGAGCTGCGTACTTCGCAGGACAAATCAGAAACGAACTTGGTGAGAGACTTGACCTCATTGAGAAAAATGCATACAGATTCTGTTATGTTAATGACTTCCCAATGTTTGAAAGAGATCCAGAAACTAAGAAGATTGGATTTACACATAATCCATTCTCAATGCCACAGGGTGGACTTGAGGCACTTAATACAAAAGATCCACTTGATATTCTTGCATACCAGTATGATATCGTATGCAACGGTGTAGAGTTATCATCAGGAGCAGTCCGTAACCATGACATGCAGATAATGGTTAAGGCATTCGAAATTGCCGGATATGACGAAGAAGTATTAAAGGCAAAATTTGGAGCATTATACAATGCATTCCAGTTTGGTGCACCACCACACGCAGGTATGGCACCAGGTGTTGACCGTATGATTATGCTCCTTAGAAATGAAGAGAATATCCGTGAGATAATTCCATTCCCAATGAGCGGAACAGCACAGGATTTAATGTGCGGAGCACCAAATGAGGTAACAGAGCAGCAGCTTAGGGAAGTTCATATTAAGGTTAGGGATTAGTGGACAACGGACGGCAGCGAGGTTTATAAGTTCACCGCAAGGCACGCTTTCGCTGCTTGTCGCTCGCAGCGGACACTAGGTTCGCTGGGATTTGTTGGCACTTTGTGCCAACTGTCCCAGCTTACCAAGTGCCGGCGGCTCCAAAGCACCTTGCTTGCGAACTTATAAAACCTCGCTGCCTGTTCGTTGCCAACAACCGCTAACTTAACATGACCTCCTCTGATGCAAAGAGGTAGAGACTTCCACCACACTTCGCCACCGGCGACGAGCAAAGCGATGTCGCGTCTCGTTCCGGGGTAGATGTGTGAGCCTGGAGAAATTGGATAAAGCGTGAACAAGACACTTTGGAGCCGCCGGCACTTAGCAAAATCGGCTGGCGGAGTCTGAAAAGCTAGCTTTTCAGACGGAGGTGGCCGATTTCGCTTAGTACCGCTGCGAGCGACAAGTAGCGAAAGCGTGTCTTGTGATGATTTATCCAATTTCTCCAGGCGTATATAACGACAACGAAAGGAGACGCACACATGGCTAATGTAATTAGTGATGAGACAATTGAGTATGTTGGTATCCTTGCAAAGCTTGAACTCTCTGATGAAGAGAAGGAAGCTGCCAAGAAGGATATGGCGAGCATGCTTGATTATATTGACAAGCTCGGAGAACTTGATACTACAGGGGTAGAACCTATGTCACATGTGTTCCCTGTTAATAATGTAATGAGAGAAGACGTTGTTACTAATGGTGACGGAAGTGAGGCAACTCTTGCTAATGCACCTGAATGTAATGAATCAGGATTTATTGTACCTAAAACTGTTGAATCATAGAAAGGACGCATATGAGTTTATTAGATTATACAGCTGTTGAACTGGCTGCTAAGATTAAAGCGGGTGAGACAACAGCAACAGAGGCTATGGAAGCTGTTATTGCACAGATTGAAAAATCTGAAGATGAGCTTAACTGTTATGTCACATTTGACAAGGAAAAAGCTCTTGCAGCAGCTAAGGAAGCAGATGAGGATATCAAGGCAGGTAAGCTTACAGGACCTTTGGCCGGAGTACCATTTGCAATCAAAGATAATATGTGTACAGAGGGCATGCTTACTACATGCTCATCAAAGATACTTGGTAATTTCGTTCCAACTTACACAGCAGACGCTGTAGAAAGGCTTCAGAATGCCGGAGCTGTAATTATCGGAAAGACTAACATGGATGAATTCGCGATGGGTTCTACAACTGAGACAAGTGCATTTGGTGCAACTAAGAATCCACGCAATCCTGAGCATGTACCTGGTGGTTCATCAGGTGGTTCAGCAGCAGCTGTAGCAGCTAATGAGTGCTTTGCAGCACTTGGTTCTGATACAGGTGGATCAATAAGACAGCCAGCTTCTTACTGTGGTGTTGTAGGCTTAAAGCCAACTTATGGAACAGTTTCACGTTACGGACTTATCGCTTATGGTTCATCATTAGACCAGATTGGACCTTTATGTAAGGATGTAACTGACTGCGCAACTATCATGGAAGCTATCGCAGGCAAGGACGATAAGGATTCAACATCTATTGGTAGGGATGATTATTCATTTACAAAGGCATTAGTTGATGATGTTAAGGGAATGAGAATCGGTATTCCAAGAGATTATTTTGGAGAAGGTCTTGACCCTGAGGTTAAGGAAGCTGTTCTTAACGCTGCCAAAGTTCTTGAGAGCAAGGGAGCAATCGTCGAAGAGTTTGATTTAAGCCTTGTTGAGTACGCAATTCCTACTTACTATACAATCGCAGCAGCAGAAGCAAGCTCTAACCTTGAAAGATTCGATGGTGTTAAATACGGATACAGAACTAAAGAATACGAAGGACTCCACAACATGTACAAGAAGACACGTTCAGAGGGCTTTGGACCAGAGGTTAAGAGAAGAATTATGCTCGGTTCTTTCGTATTAAGTTCAGGATATTATGACGCTTATTATCTTAAGGCATTAAGAGTTAAGGCTCTTATTAAGAAAGCATTTGATGAAGCATTTGCAAAATACGATGTAATTCTTGGACCTGTTGCACCTACAACAGCACCAAAGCTTGGTTCATCATTATCAGACCCAATAAAAATGTATCTTGGAGATATCTATACTATCTCTGTAAATCTTGCCGGACTTCCGGGACTTTCTGTTCCATGCGGTAAGGACAAGAATGGTCTTCCAATCGGCTTACAGCTTATTGGCGACTGCTTTAAAGAAAATAACCTTATCCGTGCGGGCTACGTTTATGAGCAGGCACGAGGAAGATTTGAATAGGAGGGAGGCATAAGTATGAAAGATTATGAAGTTGTAATCGGACTTGAAGTCCATGTTGAATTAGCTACTAAGACAAAGATTTTCTGCGGATGCTCAACTGAGTTCGGCGGAGCGCCTAACTCACATACTTGCCCTGTGTGTACAGGTATGCCGGGTTCTCTTCCTGTTCTTAATAAGAAGGTTGTAGAATATGCAGCAGCAGTAGGACTTGCAACTAACTGTACAATTACACAGGACTGCAAGTTTGACAGAAAGAATTATTTCTACCCTGATAACCCACAGAATTATCAGATTTCACAGCTTTATCTTCCAATCTGCCGTAACGGTCATGTTGATGTTACATTATCAGATGGAACAGAAAAGACAATAAGAATCCACGAGATTCATATGGAAGAGGATGCAGGAAAGCTTGTTCATGATGAGTGGGAAGGCGTGTCATATGTAGATTATAACCGTTCAGGTGTGCCTCTTATCGAAATTGTTTCTGAACCGGATATGCGTTCAGCAGAAGAAGTTATTGCTTATCTTACTAAGTTAAGAACAACAATCCAGTATCTTGGTGCTTCTGACTGCAAGCTTCAGGAAGGTTCTATGAGAGCAGATGTCAACCTCTCTGTAAGAGAGCGTGGTTCAAGCGAGTTCGGAACAAGAACAGAAACTAAGAACCTCAATTCATTTGCAGCGATTGAAAGAGCAATTAAGGCCGAGACAGCTAGACAGATTGACTTAATCGAAGCAGGCGAGAAGGTTGTACAGGAAACAAGAAGATGGAATGATGACAAGGAATATTCATATGCTATGCGTTCAAAGGAAGATGCGCAGGATTACAGATATTTCCCAGATCCAGACCTTGTTCCAATTCACATCAGTGATGAGTATTTAGCAGAGCTTAAGGCAAAACAGCCAGAGTTCAAGGACGAGAAGAAGGCACGTTATATTGAAGAATTCGGACTTCCTGAATACGATGCAGAGATTCTTACAGATTCTAAGAAGTTCACAGAAATCTTTGAGGAAGCTACAGCAATCTGCAACCAGCCAAAGAAGGTTTCTAACTGGATTATGGGTGAGACAATGCGACTCATGAAGGAAGAATCAGCTAAGACTGGAAGAGAATTCAGAGCCGAGGAATTAACATTTTCACCTGAAAGCCTTGCCAAGATTATTACTCTTGTTGAGAAAAAGGAAATCAACAATGCAGCAGCTAAGGAGATATTTGAGCATGTATTTGCTGAAAATGTTGATGTTGACGCATATGTTGAGGAGCACGGTTTAAAGCAGGTTAATGATGAAGGTGCACTCAGAGCAACAGTTGAGAAGGTTATTGCTGATAACCCACAGTCAGTTGCTGATTATAAAGGCGGCAAAAAGCAGGCAATCGGCTATCTTGTCGGACAGACAATGAAGGCAATGCAGGGCAAGGCTAATCCGGGAATGGTAAATGCTTTGTTACAGGAGCTTTTAAAGTAACACATGAACTTAAAACCAAAAGGAGATGTGGAATGAAAAAAGTTAATTTTGATGTAAAACTCCCAGCATTTGTTGACAGAATAGTATATGTTGACAACTATGGTGCAAGACCATACTGCTATACTATTGAAGATGCATCAAGAAATGCTGATGCTATAAACAGGGCTATTAACTATATCTCAGAAAAGGGCGGCGGAACTGTTGTGATTCCTGAGGGAATCTGGTTTACAGCGCCAATCGAGATTAAGAGCGATGTTGAGTTAAGAATTGAGAAGAATGCAATACTTAAATTTTCTAAAGATATTGACCAGTATCCACTTATTATCACTAACTATGAAGGTCAGGAGTGTATAAGAGCCAAGTCTCCTATCACAGCTGAAAATGCTATTAACATCGGTATAACCGGTGGCGGTGTTATTGATGGAAGTGGTGATCTGTGGCGTCCTGTAAAACAGTTTAAGATGACTGAGAGACAGTGGCAGGAGCTTATGAAAAAGAGCCAGTATACAATTGATACTAAAGAGGGCGGCATATGGATGCCGACAGAAAGCTCATTTAAAGGTAATGAGCATAATATCCAGCTTGACGCTGAGAATGCGCTTGAGAAAGCAAGCGAATATTATGATTTCTACAGACCAGTAATGGTAAGCCTTCGTCACTGTAAAAGAATTCTTCTTGATGGTGTAACATTTATGAATTCACCGGCATGGAATATACACCCATTTTTCTGTAAGAATCTTACAGTAAGAAATGTTACGGTGAGCAATCCATATTATGCGCAGAACGGTGATGGGATTGATGTTGAATCATGCAAGAAGGTTCATATACATAACTGTACATTTGAAACAGGTGATGATGCAATCTGTTTAAAGTCAGGCAAGAATGCCGTAGCAAGACAGATTGAAGGACCTTGTGAGGATGTATATATCCATGACTGCCTTGTTAATAAGGGACATGGCGGCTTCGTTATCGGAAGTGAGATGAGCCGTGGTATTAAAAATGTACTGGTAGAGAATTGTACTTTCCTTGGAACTGATGTCGGAGTCCGCATGAAGAGCGCACTTGGACGAGGCGGAGTTATCGAAAATATTAATATAAAAAATATTAATATGGTTGATATTAAGGAACAGGCAATTATTCTTACAATGTCATATGTGCTTAATTTGCTTAACAGAAATGAAGAGATTAACGGAATTGACAAAGACGACATTCCTTATATTAAGAATATTAATTTTGAAGGAATTAACTGCCTCGGAGCAAAGGAAGCGGTTGTTATAGAGCCGTTAAAGGATATGCCTGAGACAATCGCTGACATACACATTAAGGCTTCATCATTTGTTACAAGCAGTGAGAACCGTGTTGGATGTGACTGCCTTACAAGTGAACAGACAACTTATGAGATATTATAAAGAAATCCCGGCAGCACTGATATATGTGCTGCTGGGATTTATGTGTTGTATCTTAATTTTTCTTTTCTGCTTGGGCTGCTAATAATTGCTCGTACTTAGCCAATGGCTCTTATATTGTATTAGTTGCCAACTTCTTCCTGAATCAATTCCAACGCATATGAGTCAACACTCAGGTACTGGTCTTTGTAAAGAATAGCAGGGCATTTTACTATAGACAGTTCTTCAGAAGAACCATCTTTATATTGTATGTTGAGTACATACTGGACAGATGAATCGTTATCGTCATAGAAAGTAACCGGGTGCGATGGCGTGAAAGCTAAAGCGTCTGTTAAATCTTTAAGTTTATTTCCATCAAAAACGGCAGTCTTATGATTAGACCTGTTGGTGACGGTAATGCTGTCAGCATTGGCTATGTTAATTGTTATAAGACTTTTTTTATAAATGTTGTCGAGATAATCTATAACATTTCCCGCTGATTTTCCAAATGGACGGTAAGTTATGTTGTTAATTGAGACTTTGTTGTTGAGTATAATAATGCTGTTGGTACGGTTATCAGTAAATATTCTGTATGTCCAGCCGGTTGATTGCGGATACAGCCACGGCATAACAGTTATATCTTCTATCATGTCAATTAGCTGGGACGTCTCATCTTGTGTCAGGTTGATTTCGTTGCCTTCTCTTACAACAGAAAAATCTTCTGTGTCTGATAAACTGAGTTTAATGTGACGTGGTCTTAATAATATTATTAAAAGAATTAGTAAAATTGTGCCAATTATGAGAAGTATCTTTTTCTTATTCATAATAATTACCTCCTTTTGAGGGGATGATTATTGTGGCTTTTTATTCATTCTCAATCTTAGCTTCATATTCATCAAAGATATACCCAAGAATCGGTGCCATACCAACGAATTCGCAGCCATAAAGATAATTGTCAGTTCCTTCAATCGGCTGGCTTCTTATAATTTTTACAACACTATACAAGGTGTCTGTTTCAGAACCAAGATTAAGTGCAGCGTTAAAATAGAAGTTGATAGGCAGCATGCTCTTTGATTCAAATGCAATTCCGCCTTCAGATATATTGGTAACTGTAATAGGGGAATCAAGGTTTTTAATCTCTTTATTATCCTGATTAAACAGTGAGGATACATTAAGCCTTAAATCAGCTTTCATTCTTTTAAAACGTCTTTTTTCAATTCCATTAGCCATAATAAAATCTCCCATCTTAATATTATTATTCGAGTGAATAGTACACTTCTAAAAACTGTCTATATTTATATTCTAATAATACACTTTAATGAAGTAATGTGCAATGTATTATTGCATAAGATAAAGTCTATTGATTTTGAAGGAGTGCTGTTATATAATATTTTTGTTTGTTTTTAAACCGCATAATGACGGCGGTTTGATAACTTTTTAACTAATAATTTTATTAAGAAGAAAAGGATGGATGAACTCATGGGAAAATGTGAATTACTCTATGAAGGAAAAGTAAGAGAAGTATATGATTGCGATGACAAGCTTGTTATGGTTGCTACAGACCGTATCTCAGCATTTGATCATATTTTAAAGAATAAGGTTACAGAAAAGGGAGCAATTCTTACACAGATGTCAAAGTTCTGGTTTGATTATACTAAGGATGTTGTTGCTAATCATATGGTTTCGGTTGATGTTAATGACATGCCAGAGTTCTTCCACAAGGATGAATATATTGGAAGAAGCATGCTTTGCAAGAAGCTTACAATGCTTCCTGTTGAGTGTATCGTAAGAGGATACATTACAGGTAGTGGCTGGGCAAGCTACAAGGAAAACGGAACAGTCTGTGGAATTAAGCTTCCAGAGGGACTTAAGGAATCAGAGAAGCTTCCTGAACCAATCTACACACCAAGTACTAAGGCTGAGATTGGCGACCATGATGAGAATATTTCATTTGAGAAGAGTATTGAAGTTCTTGAGAAGCAGTTCCCAGGTAAAGGTCTTGAGTATGCTACTAAGATTAAGGATGCAACTATAACTCTTTACAAGAAGTGTGCAGAGTACGCTTTAAGCAAGGGTATTATTATTGCAGATACTAAGTTTGAATTTGGTCTTGATGAGAATGGTGATGTAGTTATCGGTGATGAGATGCTTACACCAGACAGCTCAAGATTCTGGCCATTAGAAGGATATGAGGCAGGAAAGAGCCAGCCATCATATGACAAGCAGTTTGTAAGAGACTGGTTAAAGGCTAATCCGGACAGTGATTATTTACTTCCAGATGATGTAATCGAGAAGACTGTTGAGAAGTACAAGGAAGCATATAAGCTTCTTACTGGTAAGGATTTTTCCCGCAAATAATCACAGTCGATAAGGAATGGAGAATTATGAATCAGATTGATATTAATGACAGCCACTATGCTGAAGATGAACTTCATGAGGAATGCGGAGTCTTTGGTGTATATGATTTCGATGGCAATGATGTTTCATCTACAATATATTATGGCCTTTTTGCCCTTCAGCACAGAGGACAGGAAAGCTGCGGTATAGCAGTCAGTGATACAGAAGGACCTAAGGGAAAGGTTCTTTCATATAAGGATATGGGACTTGTTAATGAAGTCTTTAATCCTGAAAAGCTTGAAAAGCTTAATGGTAATATAGGTGTCGGACATGTAAGATATTCAACAGCCGGAAGCAGCAGCCGTGAGAATGCGCAGCCACTTGTTCTTAACTATGTTAAGGGAACTCTTGGTATGGCACATAACGGTAATCTTCTTAATGCGGTTGAACTGCGTGAAGAGCTTTCTTATACAGGAGCTATCTTCCAGACAACTATTGATTCAGAGGTTATTGCTTACTTAATCGCAAGAGAAAGACTTAATGTTCCTACTGTCGAGGGAGCTGTGTTAAATGCGATGAAGAAGATTAAGGGTGCTTATTCACTTATCGTAATGAGTCCTAGAAAGCTTATCGGAGCAAGAGACCCATTTGGTTTCAAGCCATTATGTATCGGTAAGAGAGATAATGCATACTTCTTATCATCAGAGACATGTGCACTCGATACTGTAGGTGCAGAGTTTGTAAGAGATGTTGAGCCTGGTGAAGTTGTTACTATTACTAAAGACGGAATCAAGTCTGATAAGTCACTCTGCCAGAAAAATACAGCAAGATGTATATTTGAATACATATATTTTGCAAGACCAGACAGCAAGATTGACGGAATGGGCGTATATGAGTCAAGAATTAATGCAGGTAGAATCTTAGCAAAGACTCATCCTGTAGAAGCTGATATTGTTGTAGGTGTTCCAGAATCTGGTAATCCGGCAGCACTTGGTTTCTCAATGGAATCAGGAATTCCTTATGGTAATGCATTTATCAAGAATAACTACGTTGGACGAACATTCATCAAGCCTAAGCAGGAACAGAGAGAATCAAGCGTTAAGGTTAAGCTGAATGTACTTAAGGAAGCAGTTGCAGGCAAGAGAGTTGTCATGATTGATGACTCGATTGTACGAGGAACAACAAGTGCGAGAATTGTAAGTCTTCTTAAGGCAGCAGGTGCTAAGGAAGTTCATGTAAGAATAAGTTCACCGGCGTTCCTTCACCCATGTTATTTTGGAACAGATATTCCTTCAGAAGACCAGCTTATCGCATCAGGTCATTCTGTAGATGAAATCTGTGAAATTATTGGAGCAGATTCATTAGGCTATCTTGAGGTTGACAAGTTAAGTGAGATGATATGTGGACAGACAGGTTACTGTGACGCATGTTTTACAGGCAATTATCCAATTGAGCCGCCTAAGATTGATATCCGTGGCGAGATGGGCTGATTTGGTAGGCATTTTCAAGCAGAATAATAGAATATACGATACAAGATGCCTACTAAAAGCATGAAATATGTTATTTAGTAGGCATTTTTAGTAAAAATATAGCACTATTATAATAGTCACGAGCAAAATTTATCTACTAAATTGCTGAATATGCGACTATTTATAGGTATCATGACAATAATTACAAGAAAAAGGGGAACAGGATGAGTTATTTTCCGTTTTTTAGAGAAATAGAAGGGGAGAAATGCCTTGTTATCGGTGGCGGTAAGGTGGCAGCAAGAAAGATAAGCAGGCTGAAGGGATTTGGCGTGAAGATTAAAGTTGTTGCACCGTCTATAGTTTCTGACATAGAGGCAGTGGCGCAGGCTTGCGATAATATAAGTGTTGAAAGAAGAATATTCACACAACAAGATATTGAAAATGTGGATTTTGTTATCGCGGCGGCTGGTGAAGAAGTTGATAAAGAAGCTGCAAGATTGTGCAAAGAAAAGGCAATTCCTGTAAATGTTGTGGATAACCAGGAGCTGTGTGATTTTATATTTCCTTCACTTGTGCAGAAGGGTAATATGGTTGCAGGCTTTGTTACAGGTGGGAAGAGTCCGCATGTTGCAGCTAAGTTAAGAAGAGATTTTGAAGCAAATGTATCTGATAATATAGAGAGCATATTAGATTATCTTTCAGAGGTCAGGACACTTGCCAAAGAAAAGATAGATGATGACAGAAAAAGAGCAGCATTTATAAGAGAAGTTTCTGAATTCTGCATGAAAGCAGACAGAGTGTGCAGCAGCAAGGAAGAAAATGCATTTTTACAGAAATATCTTGATAACAGGAGTGAGACAGTGCTTCCGGGGGCAGCACTTGTTGGAGCAGGATGCGGCTCATATGAACTCATCACAATAAAAGGTCTTAATGAGATAAGACGGGCAGAGGTTATAGTGTATGATGATTTGATTGATGAGCATCTGCTGGAATTTGCACAGGAGAGCTGTGAGCTGATATACGCAGGTAAGAGAAGCGGCAGACATTCTAAGGCACAGGAAGAGATTAATGAACTGCTTGTTGCTAAAGCACTTGAGGGTAAATATATTGTGAGACTGAAAGGCGGAGACCCGTATGTGTTTGGCAGGGGCGGCGAGGAAGCAATTGCGCTCAAAGCACATGGCATACCTGTACATGAAGTTCCGGGGGTTACATCAAGTATCGGTCTGTGTGGAATGGCGGGAATTCCGGTAACACACAGGGGGGCAAGCCGTGGATTTCATGTGATTACAGGACATACGGCTGATAATCTGCCACCGGAGATTGAAGAAATCAGGTGGAAATCATATGCGAAGCTTGATGAAACATTTGTATTCCTTATGGGATTAAAGAGTATAGACATGATTGCGGAAAAGCTGATGAGATATGGAAAGTTGTCAGATACGCCGGTTGCGGTAATTCACGGTGAGAATACAGATGGTACATATGTAAAGCTTGTCGGAACACTTTCGGATATTGCAGCAAAGGTGAAGGAAGTAGACTTCCCATCACCAGCTATTATAGTTGTTGGCGAGGTTGCGTCACTGGAATTGACGGATTAGCAGAAACTTAAGATGCGCTGAAAAGCAGCGCAGGAATAGAGGTTAACATGGATAAAGACAGACTTGACAGACAGATAGAGTTTATAAGAGAGATTGATAAGGAAAAGAGCATTGGCAGACAGACGTATTTGGCGGATGCGTCAAGAAAGGAAGATGACGCTGAGCATGCATGGCATATGGCAATTATGACTGTGCTGTTGTCTGAATATGCCAACGAAAAGATTGATGTGCTCCGCACAATGACAATGCTTCTTATACATGACCTTGTAGAGATAGATGCAGGCGATACATATGCTTACGATGAAAATGCTAAGAAGACACAGCGTGAAAGAGAGTTAAAATGTGCTGACAGAATATTCAGTATTCTTCCAGAAGACCAGGGGAAATATATGCGTGAATTGTGGGAGGAATTCGAGGCACAGGAAACACCGGAGGCAAAGTTTGCAAGAACTATGGATAACTTCCAGCCTGTAATTTTAAATGACGCTTCAAAGGGTAAGAGTTGGGCTGAAAAGGGCGTGCATTTAAGCCAGATATTAAAGAGAAATGCACGAACAGGAGAAGGCTCAGAAGAACTCTGGAAATATTCGTATGAGAAATTTATAATGCCTAATGTGAAAAAAGGGAATATTAAAGAGGATTAAAATAGTAGAAATTCGAGTTAATGGGGTAAAATTTACAAAAAAGTAAAAAAATACCCCCTTAACTTGAAAAAAACATTTCTTTTGCTATAATAAAAATATAAAACGGAAATTTTCCGAAAACAATATTTTATGATAATCCAGACGATAAGAGAACATATATTAAGAGTGTTATAGGAGAAATATTAGAAAAGGATATTAAGCACAGGGTAAAGATACGTAATGTTTCAGTTTTTGAAAAAGTGCAGACATATCTTATTAACAACTTTGGCTCAACAACTAGTTTGAAGAGTATCTTGAAAGAACTTCATAAATCTGGAATGGACATAAAGAGAGAAACTTTGAACCGTTATATTAATATATTAATGGATGCAAAAATAATATACGAATGTAAGAGGTTTGATTTAAAATCCATAAATGGTGAGCAGAAGTATTATTTATCAGATATGGGTTTCTATTTTGCAACAAATACTGATAACAGAATTAATTATGGACCAGCCCTTGAAAATGTTGTTTTTAACTATGCAAAATCAAAGGGGTATGATATCAGTATTGGAAGAATAGGAAAGTTAGAATGTGATTTTATTATGAGAGATAATATGAACAACTATGGTTATGTTCAGGTGACGATGACAACAATGTTAAACAGAGAAACAGAGGATCGAGAGTATGCTCCATTAGAGATGATTAAAGATAACTATCCTAAATATGTGCTTACAAGAAATGATATGATACAAAAAAGAAATGGAATCATTCATGAAAATATACCGCAGTTTATGGCAGCTGGAAAGCTTTTCTAAGGATGCTCCAGCATAACCACAACGCGGAATTCCTGCTTTTCCTCCGAGTAAACATAATTGAGCAGACCATTATATTTATCTGCAATGCGCTTTACACTTTTAAGACCATATCCGTGAAAACCAGTGTCCTGTTTTCTGGAATGAAGTTTTCCGTCATGGCCTAAAGGAGATGATTTGCATGAGTTAGCAATGCTTATAAGGTCTGCGTTGCCGCCTCTGATAAGAGAAACATTACAATCTATATATGGTTCATCACATGATATGGATGCATCGATAGCGTTATCAAGAAGATTGCAGAATATGGAAGTGAAATCCTGTGCGGGCAGATATTCAAGGGTGTTGGCGCGTATGTCTGCCTCAAAGCTTATTCCTGAATTACTACATTGTTCGGCATATCTTGAGATAATTACATTCAGTATATCAATTTTGCAATATCTTTTGGATTTTCTTAGTGCATCACTTCCTAGAATGTTATTGATATATCCGGTTATTTCGTCAATATGTTTTCCATCATTCAACTGGCTGATAGTATTAAGGTGGTTCTTAATATCGTGAATAAGAATGTGCTGTTTCTCATTAACTTCCTGAACATAATTATAATAATGTTCAGTGTCAGTCTCTTTCTGTAATTCAATCTGCAATCTGGCATATTCAACATTTTTCTGGCTGATATCCTGCTGCAGATAGAAAGTCAGGATATTGATTGAGAGCAGCAGAACCAGACATATGAATACAATAACAGAGTCAGAGCCAGACAATTTACCGTTGAGACATATATAGCCAAGAGAAACGGTAATGATAGAGGATATAACAGGTATCAGATACAGCATAAGGGTGCTTTTGCGTATAGAAGCATTATTGACTGTATCTTTAGAGAAAATTCTGGTTACTAACTGTGAAATACATAAATAGACAGATTTGCTTAATATAACAAATGTAAATGCCGAACTATGTATGTTTCCATCACGGAATGCATATATCGTTATGTCAGGAATAGCTGCGGCAATAAGTCCTTCTGATAATGCCATAAGAATTGTCAGGGCAAGGGCATGAAACAGTGCCCAAACCGGTTTTGAATCATAATTAAGCACGATGCAGCACAGATAGACAATGAATGAGCAAAATGCATTGAGTGCCGCATTAGTGAGAATTGCTACAGGTATAAGCAGACTGAACATGCCAATAGTGATTAAAAGAGATAAAAATGTGTTCTTTCGTGAAGTAAATATCCGGTTGCAGTATAGCCATAGAATAATGGCTTCTATAAGATATACAAATAAATAGTACAATATTAAATTCATAAATCCCCCTATGATTAATAAACTAGCGCAATGTTGTAAGAAATGCTGAATAGGTATTAAAAAAATCATTATACTTGCGCAAGGCAATATCAGCGTAAAGATGATTTTCCATATATATTCTGCTGTTATTATAAGACATAATATAATTCATATTCACTATATAACATCGATGGCTCTGATAAAAGCTCCCAGACGGAAGCATTGATTTAATGCTGGCGAGAGTCTGGGTGGTTGTATATGTATCTGAAACCGTGTGGATAGTAAGATTGCGGCAGTGAGGATTAACCTCCACCATAATGATATCCTTTGCTGATAATACATATGTTTTGCCTTTACATTTTACAATAATCCTGCCGCCAATAGAATTGAATTCAGATATGGCGTCTTCAAGGTTACGCATAAAACGTTTACTTTCAACAGGCTTTGAAATATAACGGAATACATGAAAGCGCATGGCTTCGTCAAGATATTCCGGAAAGGAAGTTATAATAATTATTATTGCTGCCGGATAAGATTTAACAAGCGAATTACCAACGGCAATGCCATCTATGCCAGACATCTGGATATCTAAATATACAATATCGGGTTTGATATCTGAAGCCAGAATGTCTTCACCAGAGTGAAATATGTAAATATCAGGTCTTTTCAGTTTATGTTCAATATAATAACTTTCGCACAGAGTTTTAATCTGCTCGCATACCAAATTGTCATCATCACATATAAATATGTTCATTATCCAATCTCCATAAAATTAAGCTATTGTTATTATAACCGATGAGAATATTTAAATAAATGTTATTTTAAACATGAAAAGCGTCATTTCACGCAATTGGTATTGAATTAATAAAATAGATGTGGTATTAAAGGCTTATATAAAGCGTTGTACACATATGCGCATGGGTATGGGAGAAGACCAGCTCATGTATATAGATAAGAGAGAAATTGAAAAAGCCGAAGAATGGAAAAATATTTTTAGTGAGCCAGTTCATTTACTAGGGAGATGATATTAAATGAAGAGAAGAGGCATTAGGTATGTGATTCCAATTATATTTATTGCAGTATTGGTGGGAGCAATGGTGACATATGTTCTACTCCATAAGAATACAGAAGCAGAGAAGGGCTTAGATTATGCAAGTCTTATCGGAGTAACAGGAGACAGTGATTTTCAGAATTACTGGGATACAGATGGATGGTATGATCTGGCTGCAGTTGAAGATGGATATTATTACATGAATTTTGAACAGAAGTTGTTGTTTTTGAATCTGGAGACAAATGATGTTATACCTGTGTGTGCAAAACCTGAGTGTGATCATAAATCTTCAAGTTGTAATGCTTTTTTTGGAAATGGAGCGGCATTGAGGAGTATATATTATTATAGAGAATATATATATTATTTTGGACTTTCTAATGGCATGGCACAGTTATGCCGCATGGATAAGAGTGGCACAACAAGAGAAGTTATAGGTGAACTTATACCTAATGATGGGGTTGACTCGATTCGAGCTGTTTTTCAGGGGGAATACGCTTTTATATATGATGGGAGTGGCCTTGCTGATGAGCAAGAGACTACAAAGAGCATAATAGAAGTATCTCTGACATCAGGAGACAAGAAAATTGTATATGAAGTTACTGGAAAAGGGATATCAATAACTAATGTTAAATGTTTTGGTGATAAAATATTTTTTACTGTGAGGGAAGCCGATTCCATATCAGATAAAGCCATAAGTGTGCATAGCAGAGGTTTGTTTAGCTATTCGTGCAGCAATGATGAGATAGAAGAAGTGAGTGGACAGAATATTAATGATTATTATGTTGTGGATGGAACAATGTATTACTTTGTTACGGGAGAGGGGCTTTACAAGATAGATATTGGAAGTGATATATCACAAAAAATATGGGAGTCAACAGAACAATGTGATATGTGTAGTGTATCTTCAGATGGAGAATACATTTATCTTAATAATCATAAGTACTGTTATTATATGTGGGAATTATATGGCTTTTCAGAAAACAGATATATAGTTATTGATAAAGGTGGAAATGTTATTAATGAGATATTGTGTCCTGATGCATTGGCGTTATATTTTGGGGATGACAGGTATTTATTTTATAAAAGTATGAACGATGCAGAAGGTCTTATGTATATGAAAAAAGATGATATAGAGACTGGTGGAGATTGGAAGCAGGTGTTTGAATGACAAAGTATATAAGGCTGTTTAAGAAAGGAATGTATAGATTTTGTATGATGTTTCTTCTTATATTGATATCATCAGGATGCAATGTAAAGGAAATAGAAACACAGACACAAACAGAGACTAATAACCAATATGCAGTACAAGAACCAGAAATGACAGTTATAGATGGAATAAATTATATAACGGAGCAAGGCATTAAGTTAAAGGTGACATACCCAATAATATCTAAAGATATCGCCGATGGTAATTTGGTTGGAACATATATGGTAAATCCAGTAAAATTAGGCAATGGATTGGGAGAAAAGGATGAAATGGCGTATATTGTTGCCGGTATTATAGAGTGGCCATCATTATATAATGATGAAAATATAGAGAAATTAGAGTATACGGCATATAATGCATCCTGCATATTTGATTACAGTGATATGAGTGAGAATAAATATACAAAAAAACAGATGGATATAAAAGGCGAAACAAAAACAATATATGGAAATGATGAAAATAAGTTAAAGTTAATAATTATAAATGAACTCCCAACATCTGATAAAGCAGCTTATAGTTATATGCAGCCTGAGTATGTTGAGATAAAGAGTGTTATTGACGATATCAATAAAATGATTGTAGGAGTCCATGTTTATTATATGGATGGGAGCGAAGATTCTGATTATTATAGAGTAGAAAGTATATCTAAGAGTGATATAAGCAGGATACAAATATACAGGTTATGATTGGCATATAGGGGGAAATATGCAGGAATTAAAACGTATCATCAATTATAAACGGATTATATTGTTGTTAATTGCTGCAACAGTTAATGTTGTATTCTTTTTGTATGACAATAAGCCGGTAATGGATGAAGATATAATCAACAAAGAAAATGTTGCTCATGAGACATATATTAAGAATTATCACGAAGAAGTGAATGCAATAATTGATAATGCTGATAAACTTAAGAAATATAGTATTTTTAATAAAGCTGGAAGTTTTTCGTATGCGAATATATTGCAGACGGCAAGGGATTTTGAACGAGTAAAGAACGTTATTTTACCAGAGGATGAGTATAAAGGGGTGCAGGCATATACAACTTATTATTATCAATATTTCTTTACTATGCTTGTAATGATGTTTGTTATATACGATATGTTTGCACAGCGGGATAATGGCATGTGGAGCATAACATATAGCTGCGCTAATGGAAGAATCATGTATGCGATAAAGCAGACGGGAGTTATTGTTGTTACAGGAGCTTTTACACATACTCTGATATACTGGTCTACGTTTATTGCGGCAATGCTGCAAAGAGGAGGCGTCAGGGACTTAGTAAATCCAGTGCAGACAATTGAGACATTTGATAAATTTACATATCCGTGGAGCAAAATAAAGTATGTGACGGTGCTATATCTGATATCAATGGTGTGTATAGTTGCCCTATGCATTACTATATGGGGTGTTTTTGTTATGTTCCGTAATCGTGTCTATGCACTGGTTACAATGCTTATATTTGCGGCTGTGGAGCAGTTTATATATTCTCATATAGACATACATAGCGTGTGGAATGGTCTGCATTATATTAATATTATTAATATAATTAATATAAATGCTACATTTTCATCATATAGAAACTGGGGTGTGGGAACTTATGTATTTCCTGTATTTTCAGTGGTGCTGTTCGTGCATATTATATGTGCAGGTGTAATAGGTTATATTGCTATAAATGTGTCTGCTTCAATGAAACCATACAAAAATACAACATTTATAAAACGGTTTACAGATTGTGTATCAGCTGGCTGTCAGAAAATTCTTGCAAGGATTCCGTTTCTATTTAAGGAAATACATAAATTTATATTTACTTCTCATTGTGGCTGGGTTGTTGTGGTAATGCTGACAGTTACAGCGTATGTATGCCAGACAGGCCAGTATCACTATACAGATGACAATAAGTATATGGATAGTGAATACATGTTACATGGAGGGAAAGATTATACATATTTTCAGGATTATCTTGATAATCTATACCAGCAGAGAGATGAGCTGCAAGCTGACATAGATGATTATGGAGATATATTGACAAGAGATGAAAGCGTTGATATTGGTAGTTATGTTAATCTGAAAACAAAACAACAGCAGATACTAAAGCTGATAGAAAGTCGTAGGGAATACGCGGACAAGATTGAATATATCGGACATATGGATGAAACATTTAATATAAGAGCATGGATGATATCGGACAGAGGATATGAAGTGATATTGGGCAAGAAAGGACTGTATCGCAGAATAATGGTAAATCTTGCACTGATATGCGGTTTTATACTTATGTCAGCAGATGCAGGAAGACTTGAAAGAGTCAGCGGCATGATACTTTTTGAACATAGTACAGCATTGGGACGTAATAAGATGAGATGCAATAAATATTTGTCGTGCATAACAATTACAATAATAATGACTGTTATTATATGTGGAATGGAATTCTTATGGATGAGACATATATATGGGATACCTTACATGAATGCGCCGGTCGTGAGTCTTACATTTATGGGGAATAAACTTGGAATGGGACTATATGCATCTGGAATTCTTAAGTGGATGCTGTTACATATGACAATATGGCAGTATATGCTTATGCAATTTATCATGAGGCTTGTAATATGTCTTATATTAAGTGTTGGCATAATGAAAATAACAAGAAGCATTAAGAATATAAAATAAAGGCATAAATTGCAAACGCAGTTCTGCTATGATATACTTAATCTGTATATAGCCCTGCGATGGCTGAATAATGAATTTTTGATATATGAAAGGCGGATACGAGATGAACGACAGATATCAGACACCACTTGCAGAAAGATACGCAAGCAAGGAAATGCAGTACATTTTCTCTCCTGACATGAAGTTTAAGACATGGAGAAGACTCTGGATTGCATTAGCAGAGACAGAGCATGAACTTGGACTTCCTATTACACAGGAGCAGATTGATGAGTTAAAGGCTCACAAGGATGATATTAACTATGAAGATGCCAAGAGAAGAGAGAAGGAAGTAAGACATGATGTTATGTCACATGTATATGCTTACGGACTTCAGTGCCCTAAGGCTAAAGGTATCATACATCTTGGAGCAACTTCATGCTATGTTGGTGATAATACTGATATCATCATTATGACAGAAGGCTTAAAGCTTGTTCGTAAGAAACTTGTTAATGTTATTGATGAGCTTTCTAAGTTCGCAGATAAATATAAGGCACAGCCTACACTGGCTTTCACACATTTTCAGCCAGCACAGCCAACTACAGTTGGTAAGAGAGCTACATTATGGCTCAATGAATTAGTTATGGACCTTGAAGACCTTGATTATGTACTCTCTACAATGAAGCTTTTAGGCTGTAAGGGTACAACAGGTACACAGGCATCTTTCCTTGAACTTTTCAACGGAGATCAGGATAAGATTCGCCAGATTGACGGAAAGATTGCAGAAAAGATGGGATTTGACGCATGTGTTCCAGTTTCAGGCCAGACATATTCAAGAAAGGTTGATACAAGAGTACTTAATGTACTTGCAGGAATTGCTGCGAGCGCACACAAGTTCTCTAATGATATCAGATTATTACAGCACCTCAAGGAAGTTGAAGAACCATTTGAAAAATCACAGATTGGTTCATCAGCTATGGCTTACAAGCGTAATCCTATGAGAAGCGAACGTATGGCGTCACTTGCTGATTTCGTTATCAGTGACGCACTTAACCCAGCTATTGTTTCATCTACACAGTGGTTTGAGAGAACACTTGATGATTCAGCTAATAAGAGAATGTCAGTTCCAGAGGGATTTCTCGCTGTTGACGGAATCCTTGACCTCTACTTGAATGTTGTTGACGGACTTGTTGTATATGACAAGGTTATCATCAAACATATGATGGCAGAGCTTCCATTCATGGCAACTGAGAATATTATGATGGACGCTGTTAAGGCTGGTGGAGACAGACAGGAGCTTCATGAGAAAATCAGAGAGCTTTCTATGATAGCAGGAAAGAGAGTTAAGCAGGAAGGTCTTGATAATAACCTTCTTGAACTTATTGCAGCAGAGCCAATGTTCGGTGTTACTCTTGAAGAGTTACAGTCAAAGCTTGATCCTATGAAGTATGTTGGCCGTTCTAAGGAACAGGTTGACGAGTATCTTGCTAATGTTATCAAGCCTATTCTTGATTCTAATAAGGAAGAGCTTGGCATGAAGGCAGAGATTAATGTTTAATTAATAATTTGGAGGTGTTATAACATGAAGGTTGTATTAGTTAATGGCAGCAGAAGAGATGCGGGCTGTACATATACAGCGCTTTCTGTTGTTGCTAAGGAATTAGAGGCACAGGGAATTGAGACTGAGATAGTTGCAGTTGGAAGCAGAGTTGTAAAGGGCGAGCTTGACGCAGTTGTCAAGGAAGTTGGCGCTAAGATAACTGATGCAGACGGACTTATAGTTGGTTCACCTGTTTACTATGCTTCTCCAACAGGAGAGATAATGATGTTCCTCGACAGATTATTTGGTACATATGGCAATGAGCTTCGTTACAAATGTGGTTCTTCAATTGCATCTGCCCGCCGTGGCGGAACAACATCAACAGTTGATGTGTTGAATAAGTATTTCCAGATTAACCAGATGCCGGTTGTATCATCTAACTACTGGAATATTGTACATGGCAATACACCTGATGAGGTTGTTAAGGACGAAGAAGGTATGCAGACAATGAGACTTTTAGGTCAGAATTTTGCATGGCTTGTTAAGTCAATAGACGCAGCAAAGAAGCAGGGAATTGAGCTTCCACAGGGCGAGAATAAGATTAAGACTAACTATATCAGATAATTTATAATTCTTCATAAATATTTAATGTCATAAGAGGCGTGCTGTATATATAATTATGTATATATGGCACGCCTTTACTGTGCGTGCAGCGGATAGATGGATATTTAAGGAGTATTGTCGTGAAGTCTTACAAAAGGAGAAAACTTATGAAGAGAATAATTCTTGGGGCAGTGATACTGCTTGTGGTGCTTATTGCCGCAATCGTAGCCTGCGCCCTGATAAGTTACCACAAACAGCCAGAGCTTACTGCTGATGAGATTAATCAGCTTGATGAGCAGGGCATATGGAAAGAGAGAACAAGTGCCGAGCGGGCGCGTATTATCGAGGATAATGACGAGGCGCTTAAAGAGCGGATAAGAATGATAAGCAATGCAAAGAGTGAGATTATACTCTCAACATTTGACTTCAGGTCAGATGACAGCGGAAAGCTGATGCTTGGAGCACTTATTGATGCTGCAGACAGAGGTGTATCGGTCAATGTTATAGTTGACGGGGTATCCGGTTTTACCAAGATGAAGGGCAATCCTGATTTTAAGGCACTTGCGTCATCAGACAATGTGAATGTGAAGATATACAATAAGGTCAATCCTTTTAAGCCGTGGCAGTCAATGGGAAGGCTTCATGACAAATATGTCATAGCCGACAGGACTAATTATATACTTGGTGGAAGAAATACATTTAACTATTTTCTGGGAGCATATCCAGGACATAAGAATTACGACAGGGATGTGCTTGTGTGCTGCGAAAGTCCTGATGAAACCAGCTCTGTGAATGATGTTCTTGCTTATTATGAGAGTGTCTGGAACTATAAGGAGAGCAAGGCATTTTTAAAGAATAACAAATGTGCAGGCAATAAGAAGGTTAAGGCGGCAAGGAAAGAACTGCTTGATAATTACAACATTTATTATGCAGATAACAAAGATTACCTGACTGACACTGATTATACAGACGAAACAGTTGAAGTCAATAATATAGCGCTTCTCAGTAATCCGATAGAATGTGGCGCGAAAAAGCCAGTAGTGTGGTATCAGCTCACGAAGCTCATGGAGCAGGCGGATTCGCAGGTTAAGATACATACGCCTTATATTATCTGCAATGAGTATATGTATGACGGATTAAAGAAGGTATGCGATTCTGTTGAAAATGTGTCACTGATGACTAATTCGGTAGGCAATAATGGCAATCCATTTGGATCAGCAGATTATTATGCGCATAAGGATAAGGTGCTTGGCACAGGGCTTGAAGTGTGGGAATATGAAGGCGGATATTCATACCACGGAAAGTCGGTTCTTATAGATGATGATATATCGGTTGTTGGCTCATTTAATATTGATATGAGAAGCGTGTATCTTGATACAGAGCTTATGCTTGTTATTGACAGCAAGGAGATTAATGAACAGCTTGGCGGTGCCATGCAGACGTATGAGCATAGTGCAAGAAAGGCTAATGCTGATGGCACATACGATAATCCATATAATGTGCAGCCTGTAGCGCTTACGCCTAAGAGAGAACGTAGAATGAAGCTGATTAAGAATTTCCTGTTGTGGACGAGGTATTTGTTCTAATTAAAATTTTGTGAAAAAAGTTTTGAAAAAAGTCAAAAAAGTGCTTGACAGATATCGCATTTTAATATTATAATAGCAGAGAAGTTTGCGAGAGAAATCAAGCGAATTGTTCTGAATGTGGGGTCTTAGCTCAGCTGGGAGAGCATCTGCCTTACAAGCAGAGGGTCACAGGTTCGAGCCCTGTAGGCCCCATTTCTTTTTAAGACATTCAGTAAATATTATGGCGAGATAGCTCAGTTGGCTAGAGCACACGGTTCATACCCGTGGTGTCGTGGGTTCAAATCCCTCTCTCGCTACTATCTAGGAAGTGGAAGCAGATTATGCTTCCATTTTTTTTGCGCGAGTAGCGATGAGAGAAGCCATGGAAAGTTTACAGCCGTGCTTGCACGGACTGGGAACTTTGTATGGCTTTACGAGGAGCACCGCGACAACGACAGAACGAAGTTCTGGAGTATGAGCTGCTCGCGCAACCCGCGGCGATGAGCTAGCTCACATAGGAGGGGAATAATGACACATTTGCAGGAAGAACTGTTTAAGTTACAGGATACGGCGTACAGGGATTTTCACAGCAGCCTTATGCCGGGGGTAGATAAAGAGGCTGTTATAGGAGTAAGAACCCCGGTTTTAAGAGCATTTGCAAAGAAATTCTCTAAGACAGAGGAGGCGGAACAGTTTATGACGGAGCTGCCACATAAGTATTATGAAGAAAATAATCTTCATATGATGCTGATTGCACAGATTAAGGATTATAATATGTGCGTTAGTGAAACAGAGAAGTTTCTGCCATATATTGATAACTGGGCAACCTGTGATTCACCGCTTCCAAAATGTTTTGATAAGAATAAAGAAGATATTATTGTGAGAGCTAAGAATTGGATTGCCACAGATGACACATATGTTAAAAGATACGGAATGGGTGTTATGATGCGTCTGTTTCTTGATGAGGATTTTAAGGAAGAATATATACAGCTTGTTGCAGGTGTTAAGTCAGAGGAGTACTATGTAAATATGATGATTGCATGGTATATGGCTACAGCACTTGCTAAACAGTGGGATGCGGCGATTCCTTATATACAGGAACACAGGCTTTCTGAATGGGTACACAGAAAGTCAATACAGAAGGCTGTAGAGAGTTACCGCATTACACCAGAGCAGAAGGATTATTTAAAGGGTTTAAGATAAGGTTATGAAATCAAATGAAATAGATATGACGACAGGTTCCCTGCCAAAGAAAATATTAATGTATTCAGTTCCGCTTATGTTGTCAAATGTACTGCAGGTTATGTTCAACCTGTGTGATGTGGCGGTAGTTGGTAAATTTGTAGGACCACTGGCACTTGGTGCGGTAGGTTCAACGAGTATAATTATTACATTGACAACCGGCATCCTGCTAGGACTTGCAGGTGGTGTTAACGCTGTAGTCGCGCTGTTTGTGGGGGCTAAGAATAGTGCAAATGTAAAGAAAGCAGTTCACACTTCAATTGTAATATGTATGATTGCGGGACTGCTGCTGCTTTTGTCTGGACTGTTCCTTTCAAGACCTGTGCTGAATCTTATAGGAACTAAGAAAGAACTGATAGATGGTGCAGTTATATATCTTACAATATATCTTCTTGGTTCACCGGCACTTGCCATGTATAACTATGGTAATGCCGTGTTAAGTGCAGTTGGAGATACTAAAAGACCGCTTATGTATCTTATTACAGCGGGGATAATTAATGTGGTACTTAATCTGTTCTTTGTAATAGTATGTAAGCTTGGAGTTGTCGGTGTTGCACTGGCAAGTATAATATCACAGTATATATCAGCATTTCTCATACTTAAATTCCTGTTTGGCTGTGGCAAGGATTACGGGCTTTATATAAGAAATATAGGAATGGATTCGCATATAGCAGCGAGAGTGTTAAAGATTGGCTTGCCTGCAGCAGTACAGTATTCACTTTTTGCAGTTGCCAATCTCTATATACAGTCGGCAGTCAATTCATTTGACCATGTAGTTGTTGAGGGCAATTCGGCTGCGGCTAATGCTGATAACATTGTGTATGATATGATGGCGGCATTCTATACTGCATGTACAAGCTTTATAGCGCAGAATCTTGGAGCAAGAAAGCGTGACAGAATTAAGAAAGCATATCTTGTTACACAGATGTATTCATTTCTTATAGGTGCTGTCCTTGGTGCATTGCTTGTAGTTTTCAGGACACAGTTTCTTAGCATATTTACAAGTGATCCGGATGTGATGCATTACGGCTCAATAAGACTTGGAATAATGGGATGCTCTTATTTTATATCCGCATTTATGGATAATGCGGCAGCAGGAGCAAGAGGACTTGGCAGAAGCGTTATACCTACAATAATAGTAATAATGGGTTCTGTTGTGTTCAGAATCGTGTGGGTGTGTACAATATTTGCAAGTATACATACGCTGATGTCACTCTATCTTGTGTATGCGAGTGCGTGGGCATTTACATCTATTATAGGAACGGTGTATTTTATAATAATATTCAGAAAGACTTTGAGATAATCACATACATTTTACAAAAACTTTACGAACACGAGATTATGCATTTTACATAACATTGATAACATACCCTCTGCAAGCAGATGCAGAGGGTTTTCTTTTTTGAGACGACTCACATATCATTCGGTCAGGAAACTGATTCCAGCCCCTACGAAAATCTTCTGTTAATGCTTGCAAATAAAAAACGAGGAAGGTAACGAAAGTTATGAGAAAAGGAATTAAAAAGTTACTTACAGTTGCATTAACAGCAACATTAGGACTTGCAGCATTAGCAGGCTGTGGAACAGGTACATCATCAAATGGAGATGGCTCAGCAAACGGAGGTACAACTAAGGAGCTTTCAGGAAAGATTCAGTTAGCAGGAAGTACATCAATGGAAAAGATGTGTGGTGCTCTCATGGAAGCATTCATGGAAGAATATCCTAATGTAACAGTAACAACAGAATATACAGGTTCAGGCGCAGGTATTGAGTCAGTAACATCCGGAGCAGTTGATATTGGTAACGCTTCAAGAGCTTTATCTGATAAAGAAAAGTCAGCAGGTATTGAGGAGAACATCGTAGCAATTGATGGTATCGCAATGATTACTGATAAGAACAACAAAGTTACTAATGTAACAAAGCAGCAGCTCACAGATATCTACACAGGTAAGATTACTAACTGGAAGGATCTCGGCGGTTCAGACGAAGCTATCGTAGTAATCGGCAGAGAGGCAGCTTCTGGTACAAGAGGAGCATTTGAGGAACTTCTTGAAGTTAAGAATAAATGTGCTTATGCACAGGAACTTGACAGTACAGGTGCTGTACTTGCCAAGGTAGCAGCAACTCCAGGTGCAATCGGATATGTTTCATTAGATGTAGTTGATAAGACAGTTGCAGCTTTAAAGCTTGATGGTGTAGATGCAACAGAGGATAACATTAAGGCTGGTAAGTATACGCTTTCAAGACCATTTGTAATGGCTACTAAGGGTTCTGTTTCATCACAGAGTGAGCTTGTTCAGACTTGGTTTAACTTCGTAAAGTCTGAAGCTGGTAAGAAGGTTATCAAGGGAGTTGGCTTAATCCTCCCAGAGTAAGCCGGTAAATATAGATTCTGAATGGAGAGATTGACATGGAAGAGGTTATAAATGTTGGTATGAATAGAATAAATAAAACACCAGCAGCTGTTAAGGTAACAGCAAATGGTTCTTTAAAAGGTAATAAAAAGTCAAAGCATGCAAGTGAAAGCGTGGCACGGTTTATATTCCTTATATGTGCGGTAGTAGCTATCCTGGCAGTCTGCTCCATTACTATCTATATGTTCATAAAAGGAACAGAGAGTCTTAAAAGTGTCGGAATAGCAGATTTGCTCTTTAAAACAGTATGGGCACCAACGGCTACACCACCTGCATATGGAATTGTATACATAATTCTTTCTTCAATTGTAGGAACAACACTTGCGATTTTTATCGGTGTTCCAATTGGATTATTAACAGCAGTTTTTTTGACAGAGATAGCAGGGAAAAAACTTGCAGCAGTAGTTCAGCCGGCGGTTGAATTACTTGCAGCAATTCCTTCTGTTATATACGGACTTCTCGGATTAATGTTATTAAACCCCCTCCTTTATAAATTAGAAAAGCATGTATTCGCGAATTCCACAACACATCAGTACACAGGAGGAGCTAACCTCCTGGCTGCAGTGCTGGTGCTTGCAATTATGATACTTCCAACAGTTATCAATATGAGCGCGTCAGCAATCAGGGCAGTACCAATGAATTTGAGAGCAACATCACTTGCTCTTGGAGCAACTAAGATACAGACAATATTCAAGGTTGTAGTTCCGGCAGCCAAGTCAGGAATTATAACAGGAATCGTTTTAGGTATAGGAAGAGCCTTAGGTGAGGCAATGGCTATTAATCTGGTAGCCGGTGGTTCAGTAAATCTGCCGCTTCCATTCAACTCAGTCAGATTTCTTACAACACAGATTGTAAGTGAGATGAGTTACGCAGATGGAGTACACAGACAGGTTCTTTTCACAGTAGGACTTGTTCTTTACATTTTCATAATGATTATAAATCTGATAATTACATTTATGCAGAAGAAAGGGGAGAAAGCAAATGGATAATCTTAAAGCTAAGAAAAGGCATCCGGAAGAGATTGCAGTATACTCAGCGATATATGTGTGTGCAGCATTTTCAGTTCTCCTGCTTTTAGGAATTATTGTATATGTGTTTGCTAAGGGCGCAAGACGCGTAAACTGGGCATTTCTTACAGGTGTTACATCAATTCTTCATGGAACTGTGGGAATTGCCGGTAATATTCTGAACACATTGATAATAATATTACTTACTATGATAATTACAACGCCAATCGGTGTAGGTGCTGCGATTTATTTAAATGAGTACGCCAAGCCGGGAAAGCTTGTTACAGTTATAATATTTGCAACAGAGACACTTGCAGGAATTCCATCAATTATATTTGGTCTGTTTGGTATGCTTTTCTTCGGACAGTTATGTCACATGGGATATTCACTTCTGACAGGTTCTCTTACACTTACATTAATGGTGCTTCCGCTTGTTACAAGAAACACACAGGAAGCGTTAAAGACTGTACCTGACAGCTTCAGAACAGGAGCGGTAGGTTTAGGCGCAGGTAAATGGTACACAATCAGAACAATTCTTCTTCCGTCAGCAATGCCTGGAATTGTAACAGGAGTAATCCTTGCAATAGGAAGAATTATTGGTGAATCAGCAGCATTGCTTTTTACAGCAGGAAGTGCACATCTTCTTCCAAAGACCTTCAATGCATTTCTTGAGAAAATATTTCACTCGGGCGGAACACTTACAATTCAGCTTTATTTAAGCGCAAACAAGGGTGAATTTGAGGTGGCATTCGGCATAGCGGTTGTGCTTCTTGTAATTGTACTTCTTATTAATTTTGGTACAAAGAGGCTCGCTAAGAAGCTCGAAAAGCACTAATTGGGAGGAATATATGAGTAATAAAATTAAAGTTAAAGTTGAAAATCTGAATCTGTATTATGGAGAGAATCACGCCCTTAAGGATGTGAATATGGATATACAGGAAAATGCGGTAACAGCATTTATCGGACCATCTGGCTGTGGTAAATCAACATTTTTAAAGACATTAAACCGTATGAACGACTTGGTTGACGGTGTAAGAATAGATGGCAAGGTGCTTCTTGATGGTGAGGATATATATGATCCATCAGTTGATACTACAATCCTTCGAAAGAAGGTTGGAATGGTATTCCAGCAGCCTAATCCTTTTCCTATGAGCATATACGATAACATCGCTTATGGCCCAAGAGTTCATGGAATAAGAGATAAGAAAAGACTTGACCAGATAGTCGAGGAGAGTCTCCGTGGAGCAGCTATATTTGATGAGGTTAAGGACAGATTGAAAAAATCGGCCATGGGTCTTTCAGGTGGACAGCAGCAAAGAATCTGTATAGCAAGAGCTCTTGCAGTACAGCCTGAAGTTCTTCTTATGGATGAGCCGACATCAGCTCTTGACCCTATATCTACAGCCAAGATTGAGGAACTGATGGAAGACTTAAAGAAGAAATACACAGTAATCGTGGTAACACATAACATGCAGCAGGCAACAAGAGTTTCGGATCAGACAGCATTTTTCCTTGTAGGGGAGATGGTGGAGTTTGGAGATACTAAGCAGATATTCTCTTACCCGCAGGATAAGAGGACAGAAGATTATATCACAGGAAGGTTTGGATGATGAGAAGTAAATTTGACGAACAGCTTGACAGACTTAATAAAGAAATGATGAAGATGGGCTCTGCAATTGAAGATTCTATACGAAAGGCAGTTGATGCGCTTGTAAAACAGGACGCAGAGCTTGCTAAAAAGGTTATGATTCAGGACGAGGAGATTGACAGGGAGCAGAAGACTATTGAGAGCATCTGCTTTAATCTTCTTATCCAGCAACAGCCGGTTGCTAAGGATTTAAGAACAATTACAGCAGCTTTAAAGATGGTTACTGATATGGAAAGAATTGGTGACCAGGCAGCAGATATCGGCGAGATAACTATTAAACTTGCCAACCAGCCATACATAAAGAAGTTAGAGCACATCAACCAGATGGCTTCTGAGACAATGCTTATGTTAATCAGAAGTATTGAAGCTTATGTTGAAAAGGACATGGACAAGGCAAGAAAAGTTATAGCATATGATGATGTGGTAGATGACCTTTTTGAAAAGGTAAGAGATGACCTTATTGCAATGATACAGGCAGATTCAGCCAATGGTGAGCAGGCTGCAGATCTTCTTATGGTTGCCAAGTATTTTGAGAGAATAGGAGACCATGCAACCAACATTGCAGAATGGGTAATATTTGCTCTTGATACGAAGGGAGGTTTCGATGAAAATGCTTCTGAACATTTGTAAAAATACTCATTTAACTGAAAAGAAATATGAATATCTGTTTCTTCTTCTTAACACACTTGCATGGTGTGTAATCGGCTTCGTAGTGTGGGCGATTGTAAGCATATTTGCATTCAGGGGAATGGAATGGATGTTTACATTCGTTGGATATTTCGGACTTATTCCGGGATTTATCGGCGGAGTTATTGAAAGCTGGAGAAACGAAAGGTAACGGGTGCTTTTAAGAAATTCTGCGAGCAACTCAGGGAATAGGTTTAAAACATGCAGTTGAATTATATTTAAAAAGGCATAGAATATAGGCAGAGGTGATTGGTATGAGAAACAGGGGCTTATATTCTATGTCTTTTGTTATGCGTATATGTGCATGTGTAATATTTCTATGCTTTGGAGCAGTGCTGCTTTGTGCGTGCAAGAGTGGCGCGCTTCATGGTATTCAGGAGAAGGATTCCGTTGCCAGTGTAATTACTGAAACAGATGCTTCTGTAAAAAATACGGGAATCTTAGACTCAGATACCAGAGTGTCAGAAACACAGGAAAATGAGCAGATAACAAGAAAAGGATTCAATCCGGAAATGGCATTTAATTATGATGAGCATGAGGATATAGAAGTTAATGAGGATTATGTCACCGGGTTATGTGCTGAGGCTGTGAGAGAACTGGAAGGAATGTTTGGTCCGGCAGAGTTTTTTGTAAAGGCACAGCATAATGAGGATGACAGTTATATAATTAGTGTAGAATACAATAAACAGGCTGCATCATTTACAGAAGAAGAATTACAACAGATAAAAATGTATATTAATCAGGAATACAAAGAAGTCACACTTTCGGAAATTAATATACAGGGATGGTAGTTGTAAATTAATGGCTATTATGTTATATTAATTGAGGCGTTGAATTGGGGACACCACTTTTCAAGACCAGAAGACAGGATTACAAGAATGAATCATGTCAGCGAACATACAACAGGCGTCGGTAATAAAAGATTTCCGGCGTGTTTATATTATGATTTTAAAGGCAGAACCAGCTGGAAAGCGGTTCTGCCTTTTTTTGTAAGCAATGAGCCATGCAAGCTGGAATGTGCTTGCACAAATTCCAGCTTATATGGCGAGTGTCAATAATGAACAACGAAGGTCGAAGACCGGGAGTTGTGAATTATCAAGGCTCGGGAGTAGCGAAGCTACGGAGAGACTTGGCTTACAAAGATGCGCGAGCAGCGATGAGAGAAGGCATGGAAAGGTCACAGTCGTGCTTGCACGAACTGGGAACTTTATATGGGTTCTCGAGGAGCGCCGCGACAATGCCAGAATGAAATTCTGGCATATGAGCTGCTCGCGGAGCAAAGAGAGAAGGGAGGCACTATGGTACAGATTAACGGAGAACAGTTTGATGCTTCAGAAGCAGCGGGCAGGACACTTCTTGCTTATGCAACAGAGGCTGGGTATGACCCTGTAGGTATTGTAATTGAGAAGAATATGGAAATAATTCACAGAGAAGATTTTGACAAAGTTAGTATTGCTGATGGAGATGTGATTGAGATATTGCATTTTGTTGGCGGAGGACAGTTTTAATATGATTTTAGCCTGAGCGCAGGAAGCCTGGCTGTTTATAAGGCGTGTCAGACTGGTATGAATAGGCAAAGACCTATAAGAATTGCAGAAATATGATATTTATAGGTTTTATCATAACATGTGAGGAACAAAAGACCTATAAGAAGCTTCAAATATGCTTCATTAGTAGGTCTTGTGAAAATTAGCGAGCTGATGCGAACCTACTAAAAAGGCAGAAAATACATTTTTATAGGTTTTTGAGCAGTAAAAAACAAAATAAAACAGTAATTATCGTATTAAGTTCATGAAACAAGAATGTCAGACCATAGAAAAAGATTGGCAGGACAGATAATTAGTGCAGTAAGGAAGCATAAACAGCAAAAGAACAATAACCAGAAACATAATAAAAACAGATAACAGGAGGAAGCAAAGATGGAAAACACGACACAGGACAAGAAAGAAGACAAATTAATTTTAGGAGGACATGAGTTTAACAGCAGATTCATATTAGGTTCAGGAAAGTATAATGTGAATCTTATTAAGGCGGCAGTTGAGCAGGGAGGTGCAGAGATTATTACACTTGCTCTTAGACGTGCCAATACAGAGAATAAAGAGAATATTCTTGATTTCATACCGAAGGGAGTAACTCTTCTTCCTAATACTTCAGGAGCAAGAAATGCAGAGGAAGCGGTAAGAATTGCGAGACTCAGCCGTGAGATGGGATGTGGAGATTTTGTAAAGATTGAGATTATGCATGATGCAAAGTATCTTCTCCCAGATAACTATGAGACAGTGAAAGCAACAGAAATACTTGCTAAGGAAGGATTTGTTGTAATGCCATACATGTATCCTGATTTGAATGTGGCAAGAGATTTACAGAATGCCGGAGCTGCCTGCGTTATGCCGCTTGCCTCACCGATTGGAAGCAATAACGGACTTTCAACCAAAGCATTTATACAGATACTTATTGATGAGATTGATCTGCCAATTATCGTGGATGCAGGAATTGGCAAGCCTTCGCAGGCATGTGAGGCAATGGAGATGGGAGCTGCTGCGGTTATGGCTAATACAGCAATTGCAACAGCAGGAAATGTTCCGGCTATGGCAGAGGCGTTTAAGAAGGCTATAGAGGCAGGAAGAAGCGCATATCTTACAGGAATGGGAAGAGTTCTTGCAAGAGGTGGAAGTGCATCTGACCCATTGACAGGATTCTTACGTTAAATGTGGAGAGCAATCCCAAAGGTGCATTGCAAGAGATACTGGCGGGATAATTTCAGCGGAAGCATAACTTCGGGGAAGTATTGCTTGACGAAATATGAGAATATAATAGAAAAGAAGGCAGAATAATGAACGAGGAAAATCAGGTATATTTTATAGACAGTGACCAGCTTCCACCGGCTGCGTTAGAGAGAAAACATAAGTTAGAGCAGGATCCATCATTCAGAACAGATTACATGAAATATCTTGATGACATGGAAATAATTGATTCAGATATTAAGGATAAAGTCTTAAAGGCAATGGATGAGTATGATTATGATTCATACACAGCCGCAGATGTGGAGAGGGCATTAAGCAAAGATACCTGCAATATTGAGGATTTTAAGGCATTGCTTTCACCAGCTGCAGCACCTTACTTAGAGCAGATGGCAAGAAAGGCAGAGAATGAAACTAAGAAACATTTTGGCAATACAGTGTATATATTTACGCCAATATATATAGCCAATTATTGCCAGAATTACTGCATATACTGTGGCTTCAACTGCTACAATAACATTCACAGAAAGAAACTTTCATTTGAGGAAATTGAGCATGAGATGAAAGTTATTGCTGATACAGGAATGGAAGAAATTCTGATACTGACAGGAGAGAGTAGAAAATATTCAGACGTTGAATACATTGGCGAATCAGTTAAGATAGCAAGAAAATATTTCAAGAATATCGGAATAGAGATATATCCTGTAAATGTGGATGAATACCGCTATCTTCATGAGTGCGGTGTTGATTATGTAACAGTATTCCAGGAGACATATAATCCTGTCAAATATGAGACATTACATTTATTAGGACATAAGAGAGTATGGCCATACAGATTCGATGCGCAGGAAAGAGCGCTTATGGCAGGTATGAGAGGTGCAGGATTTTCAGCATTGTTAGGACTTGATGATTTCAGAAAAGATGCACTGGCAACAGCACTGCATGTGTATTATCTTAACAGAAAATACCCGCATGCAGAGCTGAGTCTCAGCTGTCCGAGACTCCGTCCGATAATCAACAATGATAAGATTAATCCAAGAGATGTTGGTGAAAAGCAGTTGTGTCAGGTACTTTGTGCGTACAGATTATTCCTTCCATTTGTTGGAATAACAGTTTCAAGCCGTGAGAGTGCGCAGTTTAGAAATGGTATAACCAAGATATGTGCCACTAAAGTTTCAGCGGGTGTTTCAACAGGAATCGGCGACCATGAATCTAAATATACCGGAAAAGAGGATGAGGATGTAGGGGATGAACAGTTTGAAATCAATGATAACCGTTCATTTGACAGAATGTATAAGGATATGGAGGATGGCGGGCTTCAGCCAGTCGTGAATGAATACATTTATGTATAGAAAATATATATGTATAACGAACAGACATCTGGTGAGCGGTAGTGGGGGTGCAGAATGTACTATAGAGGAGTACATTAGCCAGCTTGAAAAATGTGTGGCACTGCACCCGTATGCCATGATACTTCGTGAAAAGGATATGGACAGGCAGGACTACAGGGAACTTGCCAGACACATACAGGTAATGTGCAGGAAAGCTTCTGTTAAAATGTTTGTTCACAGTGATATCAGTGCGGCAAAGTATGCAGACTGTGGAAATGTACATTTTTCAATGGAACATTTTAAACAAATGTGTGAAGAACAGGCAGATGTGATAAAGAGGCTTGATTGTGTGAGTGTATCGTGTCACAGTATGGAAGAGGCAGTGAATGCTGTCCGCGCAGGAGCAGACCAGATTGTGCTTGGAACGATATTTGAGACACAGTGTAAGCCAGGTAAGACAGGCACTGGGTTGGGCTTTTTAAAAGAAGTATGTACAGTGGTTCATGGAATTAATCCGAATGTAAAAGTATTTGCAATTGGTGGCATTAAGCCGGATAATATAGAAAAGGTGATTGATGCAGGCGCAGACGGCGGATGCATGATGTCATGGTTTATGGAGCATATCTGATTTTAAATAGAAATCTTCTGTGTTATAATATCTCACAGAAGATTTTTTATTTTAAACTTTTTTTAAATTTATTTCGTATGGATATAATGAGACATACATTAGGAAGGGAAGGATGTTATATGAAAGAATTTATGAAAAAGATTATTTCTGATAAGAAAAGATGTGTTATTGCGTGTACAGTGACGGTTTTGGTTTTAGTACTTACTGTGACTGGAATCGTGACGGTATCCTTAAAGAATAACAGGAAAAGAAATAAAGATAATAAAAATAATATAGTGGCTGAGACAGTCAGCGTAAAACCAGTGCAGGAAACAACTGCTGAGGAAACGACAGAGGAGCAGACAGAAGAAACTGAGGAAGAGACGCAGGAAACGGAAGAAGAAACATTTCAAGTTGTGGAAGAAAATGTTGTAGAAGACTTTTTTGAGAATGAAATTTCTACGGAGGATGAAGAAGCATTGGAACTTCCAACAAGAAAACTTACATCAGAATTTATTCCATATGATGGTAAAAAGAGGGAGATAACATGTTATGGAGATAGTATGATGCAAGGAGTTGGCGGCAGTACAGCAGGAACAGTTAATGGACAAAGTATATATGGTTGTACGGCACCACTGATGATAGAAAAGTTGTCTCATATAACAACTCATAATCTTGGAATAGGTGGAGAAGTTTCAACTCAGATAACTTTCAGGGCAGGAGGAATTAAGGTTTATCTGGACAGAGACATTACAATAAGTGAGGGGAAAACTGCAATAGCACAATTAAAAGATGAAGATGGAAATACATTTACTAATAATATTTATAGCGGATATACAAATGACAGTGATTCACACGGTCAGATGTATATTGGAGGATATTTGTGCGATGTTAAGAATGCAGGAAATAATCAGGTGCAGATAAATCTTACTAAAGGATATGCAGCATATGATAATGGTGATGTCACTAATATAGTGGTATATAATATGGAAACAGAAAGTATTACAAATAATTATTCGAAAATATCTGTGTCAAAAGAAATCAAAGTTTCGGCTACAGAACCTAATATGGATAATATAGAAAAAATACAAGAAACTACTTCAGTGCAAAGTCCAACGGAGAGTACAACACAGGGCACGACAGAGGGTACAACAACGGCACCAACAGAAAAACCAACACAGGCGCCAACAATAGGAAATGTTACCATAAAATCCGGAACGCAGGCAAAAACAAGGGCATCAGTTGAGAGAAGTAATAATGATATATTGATTCTTGAAATGGGAAGCAACGGAGGCTGGGAGAATGACTATCAGCAGTTAATACTTCAGTATGATGATATTATACTTAATTCTAATTGCAAATATTATATAATTGTGGGAGATACGGATGATCCGGGTACTTCGCTGGCAGATGATAATCAGGGAGAATATAATGAGGACGGTTCATATGTTGGAATTGGTGATACTGCATGGGAAGCTGCATTAAGGGAAGCATATGGAAAACATTTTTTTAACATAAGAACATATATGATTCAGAATGGCCTTACAGATTGTGGCCTTAGCACAACTACCAGTGATCTTGAAAACTTCAGGAAAGGCAATATTTCAAAACAGTTAAGATATGACTGGACGCATTTTAACTGTTATGGCTACTATACGAAAGGGATTGGAATATACAAGAAAGGTGTAGAATTAGGTTACTGGAGTTAGTATTTTACATGAAATTTATATAAATGTGGTTTTACCTTTTACATGAACTGGTTAATATATAGTTGCATTGAAGGGGCGGACAGCCAAAAGACGGGGATGGCTGTGATTCCCTGACATGTAAGCCTATTAACCATGAATGAAGAAAGGTGGTAATCATATGGAAGTAGCTATAAACAACATAGACAAGGTGAGAAAGTTTGTAGATATTGTATCAAGATTTGACTGTGACATTGATCTGGTGAGTGGGCACACAATGGTAGATGCCAAGTCGATACTTGGAATATTCAGTCTTAACATTATGAAGCCAATGACAATGATAATTCATGATGATGAGGATAAGGCACAGGTAATAAGAAACAGCCTTAAAGCATTCGCAGCGTAAGCTGCTTTTTTTATGCCTTGAGGCTGTTTTTATTACAGGTATTTTACATAGAATTTATATAACCCCGATAGTGGATTTTACATGCCCGTGTGACAATAAAACTATTGCCAAAGAACAGATTCGGGCAGAAGAAAAATGAGGAATGATATGAAATTCACAGTTATTAAGAAAACATTTTTAAAATATTTTCACGAAAAGGAGAACGGGGTAATGGACGAAAAACAAGATACTAAAAAGGCATATTATACAAACAGGGAATTATCATGGCTTGCATTTAACGAAAGGGTTTTAAATGAAGCTGCCAACCCGAAAGTACCACTTGCAGAGAGATTAACATTTGCATCAATATACCAGACTAATCTTGATGAATTCTTAATGGTGCGTGTAGGCACACTTATGATGCAGATGCATTCACAGGAAAAGGTCAGAGAGAATAAGACAGGAATGACGAGTGAGGAACAGGTAAGCGCAATTCTTGATAAAGTAAGTGAACTTGAAAAGAAGAAGGGGCTTGTGTATGAACAGCTTATGGGAGAGCTTGAAACAGCAGGAATCCGTCTGATTAACTTTAATAAATTATCTAATGATGAGGGAGCTTTACTTGAACAGTATTTCGACATGCATATTGCACCATTTCTTTCACCAATGATAATAGGAAGACAGCAGCCGTTTCCATTTCTTGCAAATAAGCAGATGTATGCAATTGTGCTTATGAAAACCAAGAAGGGCAAGCATAAGACAGGAATAGTTCCATGCTCTAACAGTGTATTTAAGAGACTGATTGAGATTCCGACAAGACCGGGAACTTTCATGCTGTCAGAGGAACTGATACTGCATTTTGTATCAAAGCTGTATGAGAAGTATGAGATTCAGGAAAAGTCGGTTATGAGGGTTATCAGAAATGCGGATATAGACGCAGGTTCTGTATATGATGAAGACCTTGATTACAGAAATATGATGGAGCATATGGTTAAGCAGAGAAACAGGCTTAATCCGGTATGCGTCCAGTTAAATAGAGAATTAAACGACAAAACAAAGAAAAACCTTACAGAGTACCTTGAAATAGGTATGAAACATATTATTGAAGAAAATACCCCGCTTGATATGTCATTTGTATTCCAGCTGCAGGGAGTGTTAAAGAATAAGCCTGAACTGTTTTACAAAAAACGTATGCCGCAGCCAAGTAAAGAAATTAACATGAATGAAAAGATAATTCCTCAGATTGAGAAGAAGGACGTTATTCTTTCGTATCCGTTTGAAAGTATGCGTCCATTCATCGTAATGCTTGAGGAGGCTGCGAAAGACCCGACAGTTGTGTCAATCAAGATGACTCTGTACAGGGTTGCAGACAGAAGCAAGATTGTTGATACACTTATTGAAGCAGCGGAGAATGGCAAAGAAGTTATTGTATTAATTGAGCTGAGAGCAAGATTTGATGAGGCTAATAATATTGAGATGTCCAAGAGACTTGAGGAGGCTGGCTGCCAGCTTTTATACGGACTTGGCGATTACAAGGTTCATTCAAAGTTATGTCTTATAACACGCTCGGTTAATAATACATTTTCATATATAACACAGATAGGAACAGGTAATTATAATGAAAAGACATCAAGATTATATACAGACCTGTCGCTTATTACAGCTAATCAGGAGATAGGTGCTGATGCAGCTGCAGTATTTGCAGCATTGCAGAAGGGTGAGACAGTAGATAATTCTAACCAGCTTCTCGTTGCACCTAACTGCCTCCAGAACAGGATTCTGTCTATGATTGATGAGCAGATAAGAAAAGCGGAGAGCGGCGGTGATGGATATATTGGGGTTAAGATTAATTCGCTTACAGACAAGCTTATTATTGAAAAACTTATTGCTGCATCACAGGCAGGTGTTACAATTGAACTTGAGGTAAGAGGCATATGCTGCCTTAAACCTGGTGTTGAAGGATATACAGACAACATACGTGTTGTGAGTGTTGTCGGAAGATTTCTGGAACATTCAAGAATATATCGTTTTGGTCGTGGTGAAGGACAGAAGATATATATTGCGTCAGCCGATTTTATGACAAGAAATACGACAAGACGTGTTGAGGTTGCTGCACCTGTGCTTGATAAGCATTGTCAGGAACGCATAATTCATATATTTAATCTTATTATGCAGGATGACGAGAAAGGCAAAGAGCAGAATAGTGATGGGGTATACTGTGACAGACATATTAATAATCCTAAGATTGATTCACAGGAAACACTATATGAAGAAAGCTATGAAGCGGCAGCCAGTGCAGAATAATTAAGAAAATGGAGGCTAACAGGTATGAAGATAGGTATGCTTACAAGTGGTGGAGACTGCCAGTCTCTTAATGCGGCAATGAGAGGTGTTGCCAAAACTTTGTATAATAATACAAATGATGTTGAAATATACGGATTTCTTGATGGTTATAAAGGAATGATTACTAAGAATTACAAACTGATGAAAGAAGAGGATTTCAGTGGGATTCTAACAGAGGGAGGAACAATTCTTGGAACTTCCAGAACACCTTTCAAATATATCAATGAGCCTGATGAGGAAGGACGAGATAAGGTTGTAGGCATGATTAAGGCTTATAAGGATTTAAAACTCGACTGCCTAGTAATGCTTGGTGGAAATGGTTCACATAAGACGGCGGCTCTTTTATCGCAGAAGGGTTTAAATGTTGTTACTCTTCCTAAGACTATTGATAATGATATAGAAGGAACTGAGATGAGCTTTGGATTTCAGTCAGCTATAGATGTTGCGACAAGAACTATAGATGAGATTCATACAACGGCAGCCTCACACAGCAGAGTGTTTATTGTTGAGATTATGGGACATAAAACAGGCTGGCTGACATTGCATTCAGGAATTGCAGGCGGTGCTGATATCATACTTATACCTGAAATTCCATATAATGTTGATGAGGTGTTGAATACAATCAGAAAGCGTGAAAAGCAGGGTAAGAAATTTACTATAATCGCAATGGCTGAGGGTGCAATATCAGATGAGGATGCAAAGCTGTCAAAGAAAGAGCTGAAAGAAAAGAGAAAGACATATACATTTCCATCAGTAGCATATCAGTTGAGTGATGAGCTGCAGAAAAAAGCCGGTCAGGAGGTAAGAGTAACAATTCCCGGACATGTTCAGCGTGGCGGAATTCCAAGTGCATCTGACAGAACACTGGCAACAAGAATAGGCGTTGAGGCTGCAGGACTTATATTAAGAAAAGATTATGGCAATATGGTATGCATCAAAGATGGTAAGTTCTCTAAGATACCACTTGAAGAGGTTGCAGGTAAAACAAAGATGGTTAATGTAGATAATGAACTTATAAGACAGGCTGAAAGCTTAGGCATTAGTCTTGGCAGAAAGGCATAAGTGGTATATAATACAAAGCAAGTGCTTCGGAAAGAAGGGAAATGCTTTGAAGAAATCAGACAGACTAAAGATAGTTATTCTTGGAATAACCGGATTACTTATTCTTATTGGAACCGGAATATTTATATTCATAGGACAGAGTATATGTACCATGGCTGGTGTAGGGCTTTTTGTTATTGTGTGTCTTGGAATGGTTGCTGTTGCAGGAAAGAAAGATGACCAGACAGAAACAATAGAACAGCTTAACCAGACAATATCTGAACAAAGCAGAAGAATAATGAATACTGAGGGGCAGCTTGCAAGATATAAAAGAGAACTTGCAGAGGCGACTGGTAAGAATGAAGCATAATAATTAAATATTAAGGAGATAGTCATGTTACTAGAGATTTTAAAGGCAATTCTTTTTGGTATAGTCGAAGGAATTACAGAATGGCTGCCTATAAGCAGCACAGGGCATATGATTCTGCTTGACCAGGTAGTCAAACTTAATGTATCCGCAGATTTTTATAAGATGTTTCAGGTAGTTATCCAGCTTGGAGCAATTATGGCGGTAGTTATATTGTTCTGGAATAAGCTGTGGCCATTTTATATGAAGAAGACTGGGGACAGTAAGAAAGCAGCCTGGAAAGATGGCGCACTTGCAATGTGGATTAAGATTATTATTGCATGTATTCCGGCAGCGATTGTCGGATTGATTTTCGATGATAAGATAGATGAATTATTCTATCATCCAATCCCTGTTGCTATTGCACTTATCGTTGTGGGTATAGTTTTTATAGTTGTGGAGAATGCAAAGAAAGGCAGCAGGCCAGCAATCAGAAGTATAGGTGAGATAACTTATAAGGCAGCAATAATAATAGGTCTGTTCCAGCTTATAGCAGCAGTATTTCCGGGTACATCAAGATCGGGAGCAACAATTATCGGAGCACTCATAATCGGAGTATCAAGAAGCGTTGCGGCTGAGTTTACATTTTTCCTTGCAGTACCTGTAATGTTCGGAGCAAGTCTTTTAAAGATTGCTAAATATGCTGCTGTGGGAATGGCTATGACAGGAACAGAGTGGATAGTTCTTATTGTAGGTTGCCTTGTTGCGTTCTTTGTATCAGTATTCGTAATCAAGTTCCTTATGGGATACATCAAGAAGCATGATTTCAAGGTGTTCGGTGTGTACAGAATAATTCTTGGTATAGCAGTTATTGCACTCAGCTTTGTATTGTTTTAATTCTAATACACTTCAAGGTATGAATTGTATACATAACCGCTTGTACCATTATAATCAATAAGGGTGTAATAAGCACCAACAGATAATATAGAACCGGTAGTCCCTCCTGGCACAACTGCAAAGGAGTGGCTGCCGTTTTTGTCTTTATGCACATTGACATAGGAAGCACCTGTCACACGGTAACTTTTAAGAGCAGATGTATTGGTTATGCGTCCATTTGCAAATGTATACGATGGCTGGGCGGCTGTTTCATGCTGTGTACTTTGGACTTCAGTCTGAACGGTTTCCGGCTCGGAGGGTTCACAGGATGTTTCAGATGCTACAGTTGTTGTCTGAGTTTCAGTCACGACGGTGGATTCCTGTTTTGTTACATCCTGAGAAGAAGCAGTTTCTTTAACTGTTGCGGCAGGGGTTGTCTTAGATATAGTTCCTGGATTTATATCTTTAACAGTAACTGGCTGGGTTTCAGAATTGCTGGCAGTGTGAATGCTTTTTTCAAGACCTCCACCGGCAAAACCGATGTTTTCAAAGACTACGATTCCGGCTATAATTATTACAAGATATATACCTAAAAATATTTTAACAATTAGATTATTGATTTTCATTGCGACTAAAGACCTCATATTTTCTATATAAAAATAATTCTAGTTCTTTTTATATGTAAGGTCAATAAAAATTAAGCATAATACGGAGGCACAGAGTGAATATAATAGGTCACATTTCAACAGATTTTCCAACAAAATTTGGGATTCCAAGACAGAGTGGATTGATAGAGGAATTAAAAGGTGTCATAACATTTGAACCAGAATACAGACAACCAGAGGCTTTCAGAGGATTGGAGGATTTTTCACATATATGGGTTTTATGGCAGTTTTCCAAGTCGCAGAAGAAAACTATAGCGGCAACGGTAACTCCTCCAAGACTTGGCGGGAAAGTACGAATGGGAGTATTTGCAACAAGGTCGCCGTTCAGACCGAATGATATAGGGCTGTCATGTGTGAAATTAGAGCACATAGAATATACGGCAGATAAAGGACCGGTACTATTCGTTTCAGGGGTGGATATGGTTGATGGTACGCCGATATACGATATCAAGCCGTATGTAAAATTCACAGACTCACACCCAGAGGCAAAAGAAGGATTTACGGCAGCCACTTATAACAGAAATCTTAAAGTGATATTTCCATCAGACCTGCTTGCAATAATGCCGGAAAACAAACAGACAGCAGCGGTTAAAATATTAGAGCAGGACCCAAGACCAGCTTATGATACAGACGAGACAAGGGCTTATGGGGTAACATTTTCAGGCTTTGATATCAGATTCAAGGTGCAGGGGGATGTGTTGACTGTGTTTGAAGTGGTGGATATTGCTTCGGCTGGTGGTTATAAGAAGGTAAAGTGAGCTGGTGTCAATTTCACTTGATAATCCAGCTAAAATGTGCTTTACTTATATGGACTAGGTAAACAATTAATGTTGCAATCAAGATTAAGGAGGAGCTATATGAGAGTTGGAATGGGATATGATGTTCATAAACTGGTTAAAGATCGTAAGCTTATCATGGGCGGAGTTGAGATTCCATATGAATTAGGTCTGCTTGGACACTCTGATGCAGATGTGCTTCTTCATGCCATTATGGATGCATTACTGGGTGCTGCTGCACTTGGAGATATAGGAAAGCATTTCCCGGATACAGATGACAGATACAAGGGAATATCAAGCATCAAGCTTCTGGAAGAGGTTGGAAAGAAGATAGATGAGGCTAATTATATTATAGAAAATATTGATGCTACTATTATTGCACAGAAGCCTAAGATGCGCCCATATATTGATGATATGAGAAAGAATATCGCAGATGCTTTAAAGCTTGATGTTGACAGAGTTAATGTTAAGGCTACTACAGAAGAGGGACTTGGATTTACCGGAAGTGGAGAGGGTATTTCTTCTCAGGCAATATGCTCACTTAATTCTGTTTCTAATTATATATACGGTGCTGCTGATATGACAAACTGTAGACCTGACTGTGGTGGCTGCATGGGCTGTCAGAACAAATAGAACTGACAATACATTAGCAGCTTTAATTCATATAATATAATTAAGAATAGAAAAGTCAGGATTAACAGATTATGAAATATAGAGATTATGTAAAGCAGGAAATAGCAGTAATAAAGGACAGAGACCCTGCTATCAAGTCGGATAAAGAGGTATATCTTTATCCTAGTTTTAAGGCAATACTTAAATATAGAAAAGCCCATAAGTTATATCTTAAGGGCGAATATTACAAGGCGAGAAAGATTTCACAGAAAACTGCAAGACAGACCGGAATTGAGATACATCCGGGAGCGCAGATTGGCGAAGGACTTTTTATTGACCATGGACATGGAGTTGTTATCGGAGAGACAGCTATTATCGGTAACAATGTAACACTTTATCAGGGCGTTACACTTGGAGGAACAGGCAAGGAGCAGGGTAAGAGACATCCTACTCTTGGAGATAATATTATGGTAGGAGCAGGAGCAAAGATTCTTGGCTCAGTTACTATAGGTGATAACTGCAAGATTGGTGCGGGTTCTGTTGTATTAAAGGATGTGCCAGCGAATTCTACAGTGGTTGGTGTTCCGGGAAGAGTTGTTATTCAGGACAGCGTAAGACTGTTTGATGATTTAGACCAGATACATCTTCCAGATCCTGTTATGCAGGATATCGAGAACTTAAAGCAGGAGAACGCAAGACTTAAGAAGAGACTTGCACACCTTGAGAACAGCGTCAATGAAAGCCGTAGCTCGTATGATGATAACTAAAGTGTGATTATGAAAGGAAATCTGACATGAGGATTTATAATACTTTATCCAGAAGAAAAGAAGAGTTTAAGCCATTAGAAGAAGGTAAGGTCAAAATGTATGTCTGCGGACCTACTGTATACAACCTTATTCATATTGGTAACGCAAGACCTATGATTGTATTTGATACAGTAAGAAGATATCTTGAGTATAAGGGATATGATGTTAATTATGTATCTAACTTTACAGATGTAGATGACAAGATTATTAAGAAAGCTAATGAAGAAGGTGTATCTGCTGAGGAGATTTCAACAAGATACATTGCTGAATGTAAGAAGGATATGGAGGGCATGAATATTAAGCCTGCAACAACACATCCTCTTGCAACTCAGGAAATCGGTGGAATGATTGATATGATACAGACTCTTATTGACAAGGGTTATGCTTATGAAGTCAATGGAACCGTATACTACAGAACAAGAAAGTTTGCAGAATACGGAAAGCTATCTAAGAAGAATATTGACGACTTAGAGGCAGGACACAGAGATGAGGCACATAGTCTTAAGGTTACAGGTGAGGATGAGAAGGAAGACCCACTTGATTTCGTTCTTTGGAAGCCTAAGAAAGAAGGAGAGCCATCTTGGCCATCACCTTGGAGTGACGGAAGACCGGGTTGGCATATTGAATGCTCTGTTATGTCTAAGAAGTACCTTGCTGACGAAATCGATATCCATGCAGGTGGAGAGGATTTAATATTCCCTCACCATGAGAATGAGATTGCACAGTCAGAGGCAGCTAATGGAGTACCATTCTCTAAGTACTGGATGCACAATGCATTTCTTAATATTGATAACAAGAAGATGTCTAAGTCTTTAGGCAATTTCTTTACAGTAAGAGATATAAGCAGGGAATATGACCTTGAAGTGTTAAGATTCTTCATGTTAAGCGCACATTACCGCAATCCTGTTAATTTCAGCCATGACCTTATGGAATCAGCAAAGAACGGATTAGACAGAATCTTAACTGCAGTTGATAATTTAAGACATCTGTCAGAGAATGCCAAAGATGTTACAATGACAGAGGATGAGAAGAAGATAATAGCTTCTATAGATGATATTTATAAGAAATTCGAAGATTCAATGGACGATGATTTCAATACAGCAGATGCAATATCAGCTATATTTGAACTTGTAAAGCTTGCTAACTCTAATTCAAGCTCAGATAATTCCAAGGAATACATCGATACTCTTATGAAGAAGATTACAACTCTCACAGATATTCTTGGACTTAAGACAGACAAGAAGGAAGAAATGCTTGATGAGGATATCGAGGCACTTATTGCCGAGAGACAGCAGGCAAGAAAAGATAAGAATTTTGCAAGAGCTGATGAAATTCGAGATGAGTTATTAGCAAAGGGAATTGTTCTTAAGGATACAAGAGAGGGCGTAAGATGGAGCAGAGCCTAGATAACGACCTTGTAAAATGCATATATGAAGGCCTGGATATGAAGCATACAGAGCCTTCGCAGTTATCACCTCTTGTTCTTGCATATATCGGGGACAGCATATATGACCTTGTCATTAAGACATGGGTTATAGAACAGGGGAATATGCAGGTTAATAAGCTTAACAAGAAAACGAGCAGTATTGTTAAGGCTGAATCTCAATCTGCCATGATAGGTGTAATAGAGCCAATGCTCAGTGAACATGAGGAAGCTGTGTATAAGAGAGGACGTAATGCAAAGTCATACACATCTGCCAAGAATGCAAGCATTGGGGATTACAGAAGAGCAACGGGTTTTGAGGCTCTTATGGGATATCTGTATCTTAGCGGGCAGTATGAGCGGATGATGGAACTGGTTAAAGCAGGACTGGAAAGCCTTGAGTTAAAGTAGAGCCGGCAAAGCAGAATCCATATCTGTAATGGATAACTGGATTCTGCTTTGTTAATATTAAGGAGAAATATATGAGATACAATGAATTAACATTTCAGGGAAGAAATGCTGTTTTAGAGGCATTCCGCTCTGGCAAAACAATTGATAAGCTTTTTATTCTTGATGGCTGTCAGGACGGACCAATAAAGAGTATTGTCAGGGAAGCAAAGAAAACAGATGCAATTATCAATTATGTTGATAAAGAGAGACTTGACAGGCTTGCAGGAACAGGACATCATCAGGGCGTTGTTGCTATTGGAGCAGCTTATGAATATGCAGAGGTTGATGATATACTTGCAGCAGCTAAGGAAAAGGGTGAAGATCCATTTATATTCATTCTTGATGAGATAGAAGATCCTCATAATCTTGGCGCTATTATAAGAACTGCCAACCTTGCAGGAGCGCATGGTGTTATCATCCCTAAGAGAAGAGCTGTCGGACTTACAGCAACTGTAGCCAAGACATCAGCAGGTGCAATTAATTACACACCTGTAGCCAAGGTTACTAATATTTCACAGACAATTGAGGAACTTAAGAAGCAGGGACTCTGGTTCGTATGTGCTGATATGGGTGGAGAGACAATGTATAATCTTAACCTTAAAGGTCCTATCGGTCTTGTTATAGGTAATGAAGGCAATGGCGTAAGCCGTCTTGTTAAGGACAAATGTGATTTCATAGCATCAATTCCTATGAAGGGTGACATTGATTCCTTGAATGCCTCAGTTGCAGCAGGTGTTCTTGCATACGAAATAGTCCGTCAGAGACTTAACTAAGAAAAACGTGAAAATAGATTTAGAAAGGCATAGCCGTTTTTATGAAGCATTTGGAAGATTATCCTGATGAAGAACTTATTGATATGTATCGTGCAGGCAATGAGCAGGCAATCGAGTGCATATTTGAAAGATATAAGTATATAGTGCGGAAGAAAGCTAAGGCCATGTTTCTTGCCGGCGGAGACAGTGATGATTTAATCCAGGAGGGAATGATAGGCCTTTATAAGGCTGTCCGTGACTATGATAAGCAAAAGGATGCTTCTTTCATGACATTTGCTGGAATGTGCATAAACAGGCAGATTCTTAATGCAGTTACAGCTTCTAACAGAAAGAAGAATACGCCACTTAATACATATGTTTCCTTTGATGAACCGGTTAATCCTGAGGATGATTCTCAGGTAAAGCTGGTGGATGTACTAAAGTCTGATAAGGAACAGAATCCGGAAAGGCTTTTTATTGATCAGGAAAATGCTGAAAGTTTAGAAGATAAATTATACAGTGTGCTAAGTGGTTTTGAGAAAAATGTGCTGGAATTATATATGTCTGGCAAAGATTATATAGCTATTGCGCAGATGCTTGATAAGCCGCCAAAATCTATAGATAATGCTATACAAAGGATAAGGAATAAAGTTGACAAAATAACCAACCTATAATATTATGAATAGGTGTGTTAAGACACATGCTATTGTAGCTCAGGGGTAGAGCACTTCATTGGTAATGAAGAGGTCACGGGTTCAATTCCCGTCAATAGCTTAATTTAATGTTTGTGTTTTTTAAAACAGATTGGAGGACGCTATGGTAAAAGCTATTGTAGGTGCTAACTGGGGTGATGAAGGAAAGGGTAAGATTACTGATATGCTTGCCGAAGAATCAGACATCATCGTAAGATTCCAGGGAGGAGCTAATGCGGGACATACTATTATTAATGATTATGGAAAGTTCGCGCTTCATCTTTTACCTTCGGGAGTTTTCTATAACCATACAACAAGTGTCATTGGCAACGGCGTAGCTCTTAATATTCCATATCTTGTTAAGGAATTAAAGAGCCTTACAGACCGTAATGTACCAATGCCTAAGATTCTTGTATCAGACAGGGCACAGATTCTTATGCCTTATCATGTTGCATTTGATACATATGAAGAAGCAAGACTTGCTGGAAAATCATTTGGTTCTACCAAGTCAGGTATTGCTCCATTCTATTCAGATAAGTATGCTAAGATTGGTTTCCAGGTTAATGAATTATTCGGAGACGAGCAGGAACTCAAGGAAAAGATTGCCAATGTATGTACATTAAAGAATGTTATGCTTGAACATCTCTATCATCAGCCACTTCTTAACGAAGAAGAGATATTCAATACTCTTATGGAATATAAAGAGATGGTTGAGCCATATGTATGTGATACATCAGCATTTTTACATCAGGCACTTAAAGACGGAAAGAAGATCTTACTTGAGGGTCAGTTAGGCTCTCTTAAGGATACTGACCATGGTATATACCCAATGGTAACTTCATCATCAACATTAGCTCCTTATGGTGCTATTGGTGCTGGTATTCCGGCTGCATCAATTACAGATGTTGTTACAGTTGTTAAGGCATATTCTTCAGCAGTTGGTGCCGGAGCATTTGTAAGCGAAATCTTTGGCGATGAGGCAGATGAACTCAGACGCAGAGGTGGAGACGGTGGTGAATTCGGAGCTACTACAGGACGTCCTAGAAGAATGGGATGGTTCGATGCAGTTGCTACACGTTATGGTGTAAGAATGCAGGGAACAACAGAGGTTGCTCTTACAGTTCTTGATGTACTTGGATATCTTGATGAGATTCCAATGTGCGTAGGATATGAGATAGACGGTAAGATTACTAAGGATTTCCCAACTACTCCACAGCTTGAGAAGGCTAAGCCGGTATTAAAGACTATGCCAGGCTGGAAGTCAGACATCAGAGGAATTACTAACTATGAAGAGCTTCCTGTAGAGTGTCGTAACTATATTGAAACTATTGAGCAGGAGATTGAAGCTCCTATCACAATGGTATCTAATGGTCCAGGAAGACATGAGATTATCCACAGAAAGAGTAATTTTTCTAAATAATAACATTTAACATTACCGTATCTGCAGTACAACAGTTTTGCAGATACGGTCTTTTTATAGGTAATTGGAGGAATATATGAAGTTTAATAAATATTTTGACCACACTAACTTAAAGCCGGATGCGACTAAGGATGATATCCGTACATTATGTGAAGAAGCAAAAAAGTATGATTTTGCATCAGTATGTGTTAATGGGGTATATACAGCATTTGCAAAAGAATGTCTTTCTGGAAGTGATGTTAAGACATGTGTTGTAGTTGGTTTTCCGTTAGGAGCCATGAGTACAGACGTAAAGGCTTATGAGACTAAGAAAGCCGTAGAAGATGGTGCGGATGAGATTGATATGGTTATTCCTGTAGGACTTCTTAAAGCAGGCGAATATGATGCTGTGTATGAGGATATTAAAGCAGTAAGGGATGCATGTGCGGGAAAAGTTTTAAAGGTTATATTTGAAAACTGTCTTCTTACAGATGAGGAGAAAATTAAGGCGTGCGAACTGTCTGTTAAGGCAGGAGCTGATTACGTCAAGACTTCAACAGGATTCTCTACAGGTGGTGCAACAATAAGTGATGTTGCACTTATGAAAGCTCACGTAGAAGGAAAGTGTAAGGTTAAGGCAGCAGGTGGAATAAGAGATTACAACACAGCAGCTGCCATGATAGATGCAGGAGCTGACAGACTCGGAACAAGCGCTACAATTAAGATTATGGAAGGAAGGCAGTAAAATTACTGCTTATTCCTTCCTGAAAGAATCTTGTATACAAGTGTCATTGCATATATTACAACAGGAAACACAATGTCTGTGAAGAGCAGACCTGTAAATACTTTATGACATGCCTCATTGTCTATGAATGCAAGTATTAAAGTGGCGATTATCATTATGCCCCAGAGTATGACTGCAGTTAATGCAGCAAATCGTTTTAATCGTTTCATGAATAAGACCTCCAATGTCAGATACATAATAATATACATTACATTGGCATGCCACTCAAGTTATTTATAAAAATGTTGCGTAACAGATAAAAAATGTTATAATTAAATGAGGCATGGAGGCCGATGTAACTATTAGGGAACAGAATCAATAGACAAGGAGGTATGCATATGTCAATTAATGCTTATAATGCCAGTACAATATCAGCATTGTTCGCAGGACTTAATAATTCGTCTAGCGGAACATCATTGTCATATGGCATTGATTTTACAACTTATAATTCAATAAAGAATGGCTCTTATAGCAAACTGATGAGGAAGTATTACAGCAATCAGGCTTCTGAATCAACAGATGGTGCGGCTGCCAATAAGAATACCGGTAAGGTACAGAACATTGATATACAGAAGAATAATGCGACGGTGAACAGAGACAACGCAGCATCACTTGTGGATTCGGCATCAGAACTTAAGAAGTACTCTCTGTGGTCTAAAGTTGATAAGACAGATAAAGATGGCAATACAACTAAAGAATATGATACAGATAAGATTGCAAAGGCAGTATCTTCATTTGTTAAGGATTATAATTCTCTAGTATCATCTACAGCAGATTCTTCAAGCAGATATGTGCTTAACAGTGCATCTAATATGGTGAATTATACAAGGGCTAATGCTGATCTTCTTAAGAAGATTGGTATATCTGTCAGCTCAGATAATAAGCTGACGGTAGACGAGGATAAGTTAAAGACTTCAGATATGGCTGTGGTTAAGTCGGTATTCAAGGATTCCGGCTCATTTGGACAGACAATATCTGCTAAGGCTTCAACTATATATGGTAATGCAGTATCACAGTTATCAGAATTATCTACTAAGAATTCTTATACATCTAATGGACTGTATTCATACTCATCTGGCTATACATATAACCAGTACACATAATTAATAAATATTTTGAAAGGTAACAATCAGACATGGCATTATTAGAAACATGGAGAAAACTCGCATACGAGACAGAGATGGATCAGAAGAACGCTTCAGAATTCTGGGGTTCATATTTTAATCAGGAGAAGGCAATTTACGAACAGATTCTTGCCAATCCTGATACAGTAGTTAAAGGAACTGTTAAGGAATTAGCAGAGAAGTTTGGCGTTGAGGTGCTTCTTATGACAGGATTCCTTGATGGTATCAATGACAGCTTAAAGACTCCTAATCCAATTGAAACTATGGATGAGAATACAGAAGTTAGTCTTGATTATGACAAGGAAAAACTTTATTATAACATGGTAGGCTGCAAGGCTGACTGGCTTTATGAATTGCCACAGTGGGATAACCTTCTTGATGAGCAGACAAGAAAAGACCTTTACAAGAAGCAGAAACTTTCTGGAACTGTTGTTAAGGGCAAGAAAATCGGAAGAAATGATCCATGCCCATGCGGAAGCGGAAAGAAATATAAGCAGTGCTGTGGAAAGAATGCATAGCTTTTAAACACTAAGACCTGCCAGATAATGGCAGGTCATTTTAATGTTAAGTATAGGAATGATAAGAGGTAATAATAATGGATGCATATACAGGCTTTGCATATGTTTATGATGAGTATATGGATAATATTCCATATGAGGAATGGGGACAGTATATGATTGCTCTCCTTAAGGGAAATGGCGTGTCAGGTGATTCATCAGTGCTTGAATTGGGCTGTGGAACAGGAACTGTTACAAGAATGCTTGCTAAGGAAGGCTATGACTGTGTTGGACTTGATATGTCTGAAGATATGCTGTCTATTGCTTCCGAGAAAACATTTGAAGAGGGTTCGCAGGTTATATATACATGTCAGGATATGAGGGATTTTGAAGTGCCTTATGAAGTAGACGGTATGATAAGTATAGGGGATTCCATGAATTATATTACATCTGTTCCTGACCTTGAAAGTGTATTTGCATGTGTTAGTGAGAACCTTAAAAAAGGCGGTGTATTTATATTTGATTTAAAGACAATACATTTCTTCAGGGATATACTTGCTGAGAATACATATGCTGAGAACAGGGAAGATTCTGCATTTATATGGGACAACTATTATGATGAGGAAGAACGCAATAATGAATATGAGCTTGCTGTGTTTGTTAAGAATGAGGATGGTACATTTGACAGATTTGAAGAACAGCACTATCAGCATGGCTTTACTATAGATGAGGTTACAGGTGCAGCTAATAAGGCTGGACTTACTGTGAAAAATGTGTATAATGCATTTACTAAGGATATACCTGACGATAAGTCGGAAAGATTATATTTTGTGATTGAGAATTAATAAGGAGATAATTATGGGTGATTATATTGTTAGAGCCACAGCGGCAGGTGGACAGGTAAGAGCATTTGCTGCTACAACTAAAGGGCTTGTTGAAGAAGCAAAAGAAAGACATAACATGAGTCCTATTGCAACTGTTGCACTTGGAAGACTTCTTACAGGTGGTGCGATGATGGGCACAATGATGAAAAATGATGCGGATATTCTTACTGTACAGATTAAGGGCAATGGTCCGATCGGGAGTATGACTGTTACAGCTAATCCTAAGGGGGAGGTTAAGGGATTTGTTGGCAATCCACAGGTTATGCTTCCACTTAAGGATGGAAAGCTTGATATTGCAGATGCGGTAGGAATTGGTGTATTAAGCGTAATTAAGGATATTGGACTTAAAGAGCCATATGTCGGTGATACTATTCTTATTACAAGTGAGATTGCAGATGACCTTACTTATTATTTTGCTAACAGTGAGCAGGTTCCATCTTCTGTAGGACTTGGCGTTCTTATGAATAAGGATAATACTGTTGAGCAGGCTGGAGGATTTATTATCCAGCTTATGCCGGGAGCAACGGATGAATTTATAGATAAGCTTGAGGCAAGAATTAAGGAGATTAAGTCTGTTACAGCCATGCTGGAGGAAGGAATGACTCCTGAACAGATTCTGGAACATATTCTTGGGGATATGGAGCTTGAGATTCTTGATACTATACCAACAAAGTTTTACTGTAACTGTTCTAAGGACAGAGTAAGCAAGGCTGTTATCAGTGTAGGAAAAGAAGAAATCCAGAAGATGATTGATGATGGTGAGCCAATTGAGGTTAACTGTCACTTCTGTAATTCACATTATACATTTACAGTTGATGAGCTTAAGGAAATGTACGACTGCTGTACAAGATAAATCTCAGGCATATGGAGGTACACATGAATAATATTATACTTATAGGAATGCCGGGAAGCGGAAAAAGTTCGCTTGGAGTAGTACTTGCCAAGAAGATAGGATTTGGATTCATTGATTCGGATCTTGTTATTCAGCAAAGAGAGGGAATGACTCTTGAAAGAATAATTGAAAAGCATGGAGATGCAGGATTTATACAGATTGAAAATGAAGTGAATTGTTCAATCAGTCCGCACCACACGGTTATTGCAACTGGTGGGAGTGCTGTATATGGAAAAGAGGCAATGGAACATTTTAAGGATATTGGTACTGTGGTTTATCTTGAACTTCCACCGGAATCGCTCGAGGAAAGACTTGGAAGCCTTAAAGAGCGAGGCGTTGTGTCTAATGGAAAGACAACAGTGGAAGAAATATACGCAGACAGGGTTGCCTTATATAAGAAATATGCGGATATAACGCTTAATGAGCAGGGCAAACAGATAAGAGAAACTGTAGAAATGCTGTATGACATTATAATGAATAAGGATCAGTATAATTAAACAACAGGTTGAACTATATAAGAATTTGGGGTACAATAATCTTTACCTTTTAAATACGAAAACAGGAGGATAAATCATGGAAAACGAAGCTCTTTCTAAGAACTTTATTGAGCAGATTATAGATAAGGATATTGAGAGTGGCCATTGTAAGAAGGTCATTACAAGATTTCCACCAGAACCTAACGGATATCTTCATATTGGACATGCTAAGTCTATATTATTAAACTATGGACTGGCAAAGGAATATGGTGGACAGTTCAATATGAGATTTGATGATACTAATCCTACCAAGGAAAAGGTTGAATTCGTAGATTCAATTAAGGCAGATGTTGAGTGGCTCGGTGCCAAGTGGAATGGAGATGTGCTTTTTGCATCTGATTATTTTCCACAGATGTATGAAGCAGCCATAAAGCTTATCAAGAAGGGAAAGGCTTATGTAGATGATTTGTCTGCTGAGGAGATAAGACAGTACAGAGGAACTCTTACTGAACCTGGAAAGGAAAGTCCATACAGAAACCGTTCTGTAGAAGAGAACCTTCAGCTTTTTGAAGAGATGAAGGAAGGAAAATATGCAGACGGAACTAAGGTTTTAAGAGCAAAGATTGATATGGCATCTCCTAATATTAACATGAGAGATCCTGTTATTTACAGAGTTGCACATATGACACATCACAGAACAGGAGATCAGTGGTGCATATATCCTATGTATGATTTTGCACATCCTATTGAGGATGCAGTGGAGGGAATAACACATTCTATCTGTACACTTGAGTTCGAGGATCACAGACCTCTCTATGACTGGGTTGTAATTGAGACAGGATATAAGACATCTCCAGAGGAGAATCCTAAACAGATTGAATTTGCCAAGTTATACCTTACTAATGTTGTAACAGGTAAGAGATATATCAAGAAGCTTGTAGAAGATGGAGTTGTTGACGGATGGGATGATCCAAGACTTGTATCTATTGCTGCGCTAAGAAGAAGAGGATTTACTCCTGAAGCTATTAAGATGTTTGTTGAACTTGTTGGTGTTACTAAGGCACAGGGCTCAGTTGAATATCCAATGCTTGAATATTGTATAAGAGAAGACTTGAAGCTTAAGGTTAAGAGAATGATGGCTGTTCTTGATCCTGTTAAGCTTGTTATTGATAATTATCCTGAGGGTCAGGTTGAATACATGGAAGTGGCTAATAATCAGGAGAACCCAGAAATGGGAACAAGAAAAGTTCCATTTACTAAGGAACTTTATATTGAGAGAGAGGACTTTATGGAAGAGCCTCCTAAGAAATATTTCAGACTTTTCCCTGGCAACGAAGTGCGTCTTATGAATGCATATTTTGTTACATGCACAGATTTTGTCAAGGACGAGAACGGAAAGGTTATTGAAGTACATTGTACTTATGATCCTGAAACTAAGGGCGGTAACTTTACAGGCCGCAAGGTTAAGGGAACTATACACTGGGTTTCTGCTACAGAAGGGTGCAAGGCGGAAGTCAGATTATACGAGAATATCGTAGATGAAGAAAAGGGTGTTTATAACGAAGAAGATGGTTCTATGAATATTAACCCTAACTCTAAGACTGTTCTTACAGAGTGTTATCTTGAACCAGAGCTTATGAAAGCTGTAAGTGAAGATAAATTCCAGTTTGTAAGAAATGGCTATTTCTGTGTTGATAATAAAGACTCAGAGCCGGGTAAGCCTATATTTAACAGGATAGTTTCACTTAAGAGTTCATTCAAATTACAGAAATAGTGAGGTTATCCTGATGGAAGGTATTGGACAAAAGAAGGAAACAGATTATATTTTCGATAAGACAATCAAATGTGATGTATGCGGGAAGGAATTTAAAACAAAGCAGGTAAGAACCGGTAAAGCCAGATTTATCGGTACAGATGAGGTGCTGAAGCCTTTATATGAGGGTATAGATACATGCAAATATGACATAATACTCTGCCCTCATTGTGGGTATGCTGCCGCGCAGCGTAATTACGGTCATCTTACACCTAAGCAGAGAAAGGCAATACGTGAAAATGTGGAGCCAAGATTTAAGGCAAAGGAGAATGAAACTGAAACCTATTCGTATGAAAGAGCTGTAAGGCGCTGCAAGATGGCAATGCTTACAGAAATGGTAACAGGTGGCAAGATAAGTGAAAGTGCATATCTTTGTCTTAAGCTTGCCTGGCTTTACAGGGGAGAAATTGAAGAGGCTAAGGCTAATGGGGGTTCTCAGTCTGATATTGACAAATACTATAAATACGAGCACGAATATTTAGAAGATGCTTATAAGGGCTTTAAGCAGGCGTTAGAGACAGAGTATCCGCCTATAGCGGGAATGGATGAGATGACTATATATTATCTGCTTACAAGTCTGGCGGTTGAATGTGGCAATAAGGCTGAGGCAAAACAGTATGGTTCTTCTATACTGTTATCAAGAACGGCAAGTGCCAAATTAAAAAACAAAACAAGAGATGTATTGGAGGCTATTAAAAACAATTAGCACAAAAGGGGCGTACAATCATTATGAATAAAGTTAAAACCTTTTTACAGAAGATATGGACCTATGATCTGGTTCATACAGCAGTATACTCACTTATACTGGAGTTGGTGGTTGAATGTTTTAACAGAAGAGGAATAATGGGGCTTGCATTCCCATTTATGCATCCGGTTATATTTATATATAATACATTAATTATAATGACAACTATGACAATCGCATTGTTTTTTACACGAAGGATATTTGCATATTGTGTAATTTCGGTTGTATGGATAGGACTGTCATTGACTAATTTTATAATACTATCCTCAAGAAAAACGCCGTTTACAGCAATGGATTTTTATCTCGTTAAAGATGCAATTAAAGTTGCGGGATTATATGTCAGTATACTTCAGATAATATTAATAGCACTGTTAGTTGTTGCGGTTATTGTCGGACTTGTTTTTTTGTGGAAAAAAGCACCTAAGATAGAGGTGACAATAAAAAGAACGAAGTTTTATGCATATGCTGTTGTACAGCTTGTACTTGTGTTTCTTGCTGCATATGGAATGGGTATGACTCTTCTTTTTACAGGTACAGTAGAAAGCCATTACGGAAATCTTGCACAGGCATATAAGAAGTATGGCTTCAGTCATTGCTTCGTAAGCAGTGTATTGGATAGAGGAATTAAAAAATCTGGAGAATATTCAGAAGAGTATATGGAGTCTTTAAAGAAAGATCTGGATGATGTTGAACCGGAGGCTAATGATAAGACACCTAATATAATCTTTGTGCAGCTTGAGTCATTCTTTGATCCGACACATGTAAAAGGAATAAGTTTATCAGAAAATCCACTGCCTAATTATCAGAAGCTGATATCTGAATATTCATCAGGATATCTGTCAGTCCCATGTTTTGGAGCTGGAACATGTAATACTGAGTTTGAAGTACAGACTGGTATTAATATTGATGATTTCGGTCCGGGGGAATATCCTTACAGGACAATTATGAAATCAAAGGTATGTGAGTCAATGGCGTATGACCTTAAGAAGTTGGGATATTCAACACATGCTATTCATAATAATGATGGAACATTCTATGACAGAAATCTTGTGTTTTCACATTTAGGATATGATACATTTACATCTATAGAATACATGGATGGATTTGAAAAGACGCCTATGGGATGGGCAAAGGATTATGTGTTGACAGAAGAAATTGATAAAGCACTTAATTCAACATCCGGAACAGATTATGTATTTACAATATCTGTCCAGGGACATGGGGACTATCCATCAACACCAGTAGAAGGATATACACCAGAGATTAATGTGACTAATTTCCCTGTTGCAGAACAGCAGAGTGCATTTGAATATTATGTTAACCAGATTCATGAGATGGATAATTTCATAGGAGAACTTATAGAAAAGCTGTCAGAAAGAGATGAGGAGACGGTTCTTGTATTGTACGGAGACCATCTTCCAACATTTGATTTTACTGATGACATGCTTTCTAACGGTGATAAATTCCAGACACAGTATGTTATCTGGAGCAATTTCCAGATGGATAAGCAGGATAAGGAGCTTCAGGCTTATCAGTTATCTGCATATGTTATGAATCGTCTGGGAATATCAGAAGGATATATTATGAAATATCATCAGTCTAAGCAGGATCTTCCGGAGGATGAGTATTTAAAGAATCTCAAGATTCTTGAATATGATATTCTGTATGGTAAGAAGGAAATTTATGGCGGAGAGACACCATATGAAGCAACAGACCTTAAAATGGGAATTGATGATATTGAAATAACAGATGTCTATAATTATAACAATGATGTTTTTGTGGAAGGAAATAATTTTAATGACTACAGCTGCGTCATGATTAACGGAAAAGAATATGCTACGGAGAAGATAAGCGACCGTCTTTTGAGGGTTAAAGGGACGAAAGTTAAGATGGATGATGTGGTTGTTGTCGCGCAGAAAGGTGACGATAAAGTAGAACTTAGCAGAACGACTTTTACTGTTAAACAACAGGAAAAGAAATAGTTGCAACAGCAGTAAATGTGCTATCTTTCATTGACAGCAGATGCCTGAAATGGTAATATTAGTAAGGTGTCTCAAACACCAAGATTTTTTTTGGAGGTACTTGAAATGAAGGGTACAGTTAAGTGGTTCAACAACCAGAAGGGTTACGGCTTTATCAGTGATGAGTCAGGAAAGGATGTATTCGTACATTATTCTGGACTTAACATGGAAGGCTTCAAGTCTTTAGAGGAAGGCGCTCAGGTTGAGTTTGATGTAACAGAAGGCGCTAAGGGTCCTCAGGCTACTAACGTAACAAAATTATAATCGGTTGTTTTCAGTGTGCCTTTTTTATATTATATATAGAAAGATATATTGTAACACAATAGGATTATGGGGGCGGTCACAACAGGAGTGGACCGCCTTTTTTCGTAGTTAGAAGGATATAACTGATTACAGATATATTAATAATCGTACATTTGGAGGTTTTATGGAAAATATTGATTTTAGCCAGACGGTGAATCAGGGAACGGTAAGCATGATGATGGCAGGTGTTATACTTGTTTTATCGGTTCTCATTGTACTCATAATTATTACAGCCAAGAGATGGAAAGGAAGAGTAATTCCTATGCTTCTTGGATTACTTGCATATGTGGTATTTGGATTTATGTTTTCACAGATGTTTATGAGTGTGATCAGATTAATACCAAGTGTTGACCAGGCTTTCACATACAATTCAAGTTCTTATATTGTAATATTTAATATAGTGTTTGCAGTAGGACTTGGAATTGCAAGATGGTTTGCAACAAAGCTTATGCTTGGGAAATATGACCGTGAAGGTGATGTTATTCTGGCAGGAACAGGAATTGCTCTTGGTGATGCTGTGGTAATGTATGGATTGTCGCTGCTGTCATTTTATGTATATGCTCAGGCAATATCATCAAGCGGACTTGAAAAGGTTATTGAAGACATGCTGGCAAGTGGTATATCATCAGAAAATATTATGACAGAGTATACATCAAATCTTTCACAGCTTTTTAATTCGCCAGAAATATTATGGCTGCTTATGGGATTATCAGCAGTGCTTGATATAGTACTTAATGTTATGCTGTTTATAATGATGTATGGTGTAGCGAAGAAGCAGGTTAATTATATGTTTGCATATTATGGAATGATAGTACAGTTTGTTTCAATTATACTGTTCCAGATGTATAATCCATTTTCACTTGTAAATATAATTGTTCTGTTTACAATAAAACTTGTTGTTGTAGCAGGTGCAGTATTCTTTATTAAACAGTTTGTTATGAAGGAGATAACATATTCAAATGACTGATGTTAAAAAGGGACTTTCAGCAAAAGAGGTAGAAAAATTAACATTAGAGGGCAAGGTCAATGTCTCTGTTGGAAAGCAGTCTAAGACTATTGGTCAGATTGTTGCGGGTAATGTTTTCACATATTTTAACCTTATATTTGCTGTGTTTGCTGTGCTTCTGGCATTGGTAAGATCATATAACAATATGACATTTCTGCCTGTAATAGTATCCAATATGCTTATTGGAATAATTCAGGAGATAAGAGCAAAGAAAGTCCTTGATAAGCTTACGGTTGTTAATGCACCTAAGACATCGGTTATAAGAGATGGACAATTGCATACTATAGATTCAGAGACTTTGGTAAAGGGGGATTTGTGCGTGTTCTCAGCTGGCAACCAGCTGAGTGCAGATGCAATCCTTGTGGATGGATTCGTGCGTGTGAACGAATCTTTAGTTACCGGTGAGTCTGATGAAGTTGTTAAGAATGCCGGGGATATATTACTCTCCGGCAGTTTTATTGTTTCGGGAGAATGTAAGGCAGTTCTTACAAATGTTGGTCTGGATGCATATGCTGCAAAGCTTGCAATTGAAGCTAAAGCAGGACGTAAAAAGCAGAAGACAGATATGATGGAATCTCTTGATAAACTTGTAAAAACGATTGGAGTGCTTATTATACCGATAGGAATAGGTTTATTTTTACAGAGCAGATTCGCTGTTGGCAGTACAATTAAGGGAAGCATTGATTCAATGGTTGCCTCGCTGGTAGGCATGATTCCAGAGGGACTTTATCTTCTTGCCAGCGTTGCACTTGTGGTAAGCGTTATGAGACTTGGAAAGAAAAGTGTACTTGTACATGAAATGAACTGTGTTGAAACGCTTGCGAGAGTAAATGTTCTGTGTGTTGATAAGACGGGAACAATAACAAAACCGGACATGTCAGTAACTCATGTTGAGATACTTGATTATAATGCTGATAGTGGAGAAACAGTTGATAGTCATGGTGTGGACAGGATTATTAAAAATGTTGTTGGAGCAATCGGTTCTGATAATGCAACTATGGAAGCAATACATAAATATTATGGGGTAAACGAAGAAAAAGAATGTGATCAAGTATTTCCGTTTTCATCCCAGAACAAGTACAGCGGGGCGAGATATGGGAAGGATGTGTATCTGTTAGGAGCACCTGAGTATCTGCTTCTTGAGTCATATCCTGATTATAAGAAAATTATTGATAAGTATTCCGGTAATGGAGAGCGAATAGTTGTTTTTGGGAAGGCTAATGAAGAAATAACAGGGGAGGCTGTCACAAGAGCAATAACCCCGATGGCTTTCATAATACTTGAGAATGAGATAAGAGAAACAGCAAAAGATACATTTGAATACTTTAAACAGCAGGGAGTTGCTATCAAGGTTATATCAGGTGATAATCCTGTAACTGCCTCAAGGGTTGCAATAAAAGCAGGAATTGAGAATGCAACCCATTATGTAGATGCGACAACTTTGAAGACGGATGATGATATAACACAGGCAGTAGGGAAATATACTGTTTTCGGAAGAGTTATACCGGAACAGAAGAAAAAAATTATTGAGGCGTTTAAGGCGGCGGGAAATGTTGTTGCAATGACTGGAGACGGTGTTAATGATGTACTTGCTTTAAAATGTGCAGACTGCAGTGTCGCAATGGCATCGGGAAGTGAAGCTGCCAGCAATGCTGCCCAGATTGTGCTTCTTGATTCGGATTTTTCCAAGATGCCTGATGTTGTTGGTGAGGGAAGAAGAGTTGTCAATAATATTAAGCGTTCAGCATCGTTGTTTCTTGCAAAGAATATATTTTCAATGATGCTTACGATATTTACGCTTATATCAGTTAATCTGTATCCATTATATCCGACACAGTTATCATTTCTGGGTATATTTACAATAGGAATACCTGCATTTTTCCTGGCGTTACAGCCTAACAAGAGCCTGATTAAAGGAGATTTCCTTCTTAATGTTGTATTGAAGGCGCTTCCAACAGGACTTACTGATTTTATTGTAGTTACACTTATAACAATATATGGAAACTTTACAGGACTTGCCCATGAACAGACAGCAACTGCAGCAACGCTTGTGCTTCTGACGGTAGGTATGGCGGCACTTATCAGAGTATGTATGCCGTTTGATATGATAAGGGTCATGGTGTGTATTGCAATGGCAGGCGGAATAGTGTTTTCAATGATATTTTTAAGACCGTTGTTTGCAATGGTTGTTCTTAAAGGTCTGACAAGAAATCTTACGATAATAATGATGATTTTGTCGATACCTTTGTACAGATATGTATGCAGGATGACGGCATGGCTGATAGATTTCCTTGAGAACCATAACCGTCATTTCAGACACCTGCTAAAAGGATGATATATTAAAAATGTATTACTGCTTATTTAGTGCTTTTTCAGAGTATTCAGTTGTTACAAGGTCACTGTATGGAACTGGTGATTTCAGTTCGCCAGCCTGCGTAAGAATGTCCTGTAACAGATTAAAGCTGTCTTCGGTGAATACAGTGGAGGTTTTCCATGTATCCTGTGATTTATATCTTTCAACAATTGCGGTTATTGTTGCAATATCGGTTTCTTTAAACTGAGGTGCAATAATGGCCGCAATTTCTGCTGATGAATGTGTATTGACATAATCAAGACCCTTCTGTGTAGCATTAGTGAATTTCTGGATTACATCAGGATTCTTTTGAATATAGCTTTTCTTTGCACAGTATGCTGTGTAAGGAACATAGCCACTTTCTACACCGAGTGAGGCGATAACATGGCCTTCACTCTGCTGTTCAAGTAAAGTCGCAGAAGGCTCAAATTCAACTGTGTAATCACCTATTCCCGATGTGAATGCTGCAGATGTTGAACCAAAATCAACATTCTGAAGGATTTCAAGGTCTGTTTCAGGATCAATGTTATTCTTTTTCAGAATATATTCAAATAACATCTGGGGCATGCCGCCGGCTCTGCCTCCGATAACAGTTTTTCCTTTGAGTTCAGCCCAGTCAAAATTATCATTGGCTTCCCTTCCAACCAGGAAGTTACCGGCACGCTGTGTAAGTCCGGCAAAGTTGACAGCATAGTCCTCAGAGCCTTCGGCATATACATAGATAGATGATTCAGAACCCATAAATCCAATATCAGCATCACCGGATATCAGGGCTGTCATTACCTTGTCAGCACCGAATCCGTTAGTTACCGTAAGCTCAAGCCCCTCGTCTGCAAAATATCCATTTTCAATGGCAACATATTGTGGTGCATAAAATATAGAGTGAGTAACTTCGCAGAGAGTGATTTTTTTAGCAGAATTGTCAGTTGTATCTTTGTTACATGCTGTCAGTGGAAATGCTGTGATTAATATGATGGTCAAGGTAATTAATAATGATATATATTTTCTGATATGTTTCAATGAAATTCTCCATTGTAGCTGCTTTTATTGTTATAGTATTATTTTTCTGTATTTTTGTTCCACAAAAGTAATAAAAAGATTGTCATTTAATGAGGGATTATGGTATTATAATAGAAAATTACAGTGTGGATAATTAAATATCTGTATATGGAGGCGCGTTATGTTTAGAAAGAATAAAACAACAGCTAAAGCAGCGTCAGGTAATGATTTGAATACATTGCTTGATGTATTTGATAAGATAATATCTGGAGAAATATCACAGACAGGAGAAGCACCCGCTGATGCAGCACTTTTTGAGAATCCGGCAGTCGCTGAGAAGTTCAATCAGGTTGTTGAGACTTATAAGAGATTTAATAATAATTTTGTTATGAGACTTAATGAGGCTATGGAGTCGATTGGTGATAACTCATATGTTAAGAATATGATGGATGAGGTACAGTCACAGGGTGAGGCTATTGGCTCTATGGGAGAGTCAGGACATAATCTTGAAGAATCTATCAACCACATTAATGTTGCCATGGCTGATATTAAAGACAATACACATGAGATGCTTGCTACTACACAGAACAGTACAGCTAATATGAATGAGAGTATTAAGGTTGTTAATGAGTCATCAGAAAAGATTGCTGATATTAACAGACAGGTACAGGAATTCCAGGATAAGATACATAAGATTGGTGAGATTGTTGATATTGTGAAGAAGGTTGCAAGCCAGAGTAATCTGTTAGCTCTCAATGCTTCTATTGAGGCTGCAAGAGCAGGAGAGGCAGGAAAAGGTTTTGCAGTCGTTGCAGACCAGGTAAGACAGTTATCAAGCAGTACATCAGAATCTGCTGATGATATTGTTAATTATGTAAGAGAACTCAATGATGATATCGGAAGACTTGCGATATCCATGGATGAGACAACGGTTAAACTTTCAGAAGGTAATTCAAAGGTTGAAGAATCACTTTCGGATATTGAAAGAATGAATAACCAGATGGTTGCAATTAATGATGCTGTTAATGGAATATTCTCAGATATTGATACACAGTCATCTATTACAACAGAATTTGCCAAGCAGGTAGACAGTATTGCAGCGAGCTATGATAAGTTATCTGATAACTGCATGGCTACAGGTACTCATATCTATAAGATTGGCAGATATATTGATACTGCAAGAAGTGATATGTTCAGATCATTCTCTAATGTTACAACACAGGATAGGATAAGAATATTCCAGATTGACCACTTTATCCTTATGTGGAGAGTATATAATAATGCTGTTGGATTTGAAACTCTTAAGGTTACACAGCTTAATAATCCAGATACCTGTAAGCTTGGTAAGTGGATGAAAGCGCAGACAGATACTCGTATTACAGGAAGCAGACAGTTTAAGGATCTTGATGCAGCACACAGACAGATTCATAAATATGCTGTTGATTCTTGGAACGCCAAGGAGTCTGGTAATGTAGAACTTGCACTTGAATACTTCCAGAAGTGCTATGATGCATATGGTGTATATAGCAATAAGATTGAAGATTTCAAGAGCTATATGAGAACAATTGGTTATACTGATGAAACTGAAACAGTAACATTCAGAAAGTAATTGAAGTAAAGAGTCTCCTATGGTACAACATAGGAGACTTATTTTAATGGAAGAAGGAATAGCCAGGTATAGATAATTATAAGGAGATAGAAAACAGAGTATGGAAGGATATAAAGAAAAAGCAAAGGAAATTATGGTTATAGGTCATAAAAATCCTGACACAGATTCAATATGTTCAGCAATATGTTATGCGGATTTAAAGAATAAGATAACAGGAACAGATAATTATGTGCCTAAGCGGGCGGGGCATCTTAATGAGGAAACTCATTTTGTATTAAACAGATTCGGCGTAGAGGCTCCGGAATATATTAAAGATGTACGTCCCCAGGTAATGAACATAGAGATAAGGCACACAGAGGGAATAAACAGAGAAATTTCGGTGCGTAATGCATGGAAATTAATGGATTCACTTAATGTTGTAACACTTCCTATTACCGAAGGCAGAAAACTTACAGGTCTTGTTTCAATTGATGATATTGCCAAATCGTATTTTGAAACATTTGATAACAGAGTATTGTCAAATGCTAAGACAAGTTTTTCAAATATTGTTGAAACACTTGGAGGAAGAGTAATTACAGGTGATGAAAGCGAGATATTTGACAAAGGAAAGATGCTTATTGCAGCGGCTAATCCTGATATGATGGAGAACATGATTGATGAGGGGGATATTGTAATTCTTGGTAACAGATACGAATCACAGCTCTGTGCAATAGAGATGGAGGCGAAATGCCTTATAATATGTGAGGGAGCAAAGGTATCCAATACAATTGCGAAGATTGCAAAGAGCCATAACTGTATTATTATTGAAACTGATTATGATACATATACTGTTGCAAGGCTTATGAATCAGGCAATTCCGGTTGGATTCTTTATGACACTAAGAGACAGGATTGTATGCTTTAAGACAACTGATTATGTTGAAGATATTCAGGAAATAATGACTAAGAAAAGGTTCAGGGATTTCCCTATTGAGGATGAAAATGGTAATTATGTAGGAACTATCTCAAGAAGAAATCTTCTCCGTTCAGGCAGAAAGAAAGTTATTCTTGTTGACCACAATGAGAAGAACCAGGCAGTCAATGGAATTGAAGATACAGAGATTCTTGAGATAATTGATCATCACAGATTAGGACCTATACAGACTATCACACCTGTATTTTTCAGAAACCAGCCCCTTGGCTGTACGGGAACAATTATCTATAAGATGTATCAGGAGGCAGGAATTAATATAGAGCCTGTTATAGCCGGACTGATGTGTTCGGCAATTATATCAGATACATTAATATTTAAATCACCTACATGCACGCCTGATGATATAGAAGCTGCAACAGAGCTTGCGAAGATTGCAGGAATTGACCCGGAAGTGTATGGAAGGGAAATGTTTGGCGCAGGAAGCAATCTTGATGAGAAGACAGACCGGGAGATATTCTATCAGGATTTCAAGAAGTTTGCGATTAATGATGTTACTGTAGGAGTAGGTCAGGTTAATGCAATGGGACCTGAGGATATAGAGAAGATAAAAGCAAAGGAAGTGCCATTTATAGATACAGTAACAGGTGATGGTGGGCTTGATGTAGTATATTTTCTTATGACAGACATATCAACGGAATGCTCTTATGTACTGTGTTCGGGTAAAAATGCGGATACAATAATGACGCTTGCATTTGGAGTTGACAAACAGCAGGATACATATATACTAAAAAATGTTGTTTCAAGAAAGAAACAGTTTCTCCCAGCTATAATGGAGGCTATGGAACAGTAGTAAGAAATGGAGATTAGTGATGAAGGCATTACGAAAAGATGATCCCTGCTGGTGTAACAGTGGGAAAAAATATTGTGACTGTCATATGGAATTTGACAGAAAGTTAGACAATTTCAAAAGAAAGTTTCATAAAGTACCACCAAGAAGCATTATCAAGAATGAAGAACAGCTTGCCGGAATGAGAGAAAGCAGCAAGATAAATATTGCAGTACTTGATTATGTTGCAGAGAATATCCATGCAGGAATGACAACACAGGATATAGATGACTTAGTATACCAGAAGACAACAGAGATGGGCGGAATTCCGGCACCACTTAACTATGAGGGATTTCCTAAGAGCGTGTGTACTTCAATTAATGAGCAGGTATGCCACGGAATACCGTCTAAGAATATACAGCTTCTTGACGGTGATATAATTAATGTTGACTGTTCGACAATACTTAACGGATATTTTTCAGATTCATCAAGAATGTTCTGCATAGGTAATGTTGCGCCAGAGCATAAGAAGCTGGTAGATGTTGCCAAGGAATGTGTTGAATTAGGACTTGCACAGGTTAAGCCATGGGGACATCTTGGAGATGTTGCAGCAGCAATTAATGAACATGCAAAGGCTAATGGATATTCAGTAGTAAGAGAAGTTGGAGGACATGGAATAGGTCTTGAATTTCACGAAACTCCATTTGTAAGCTATGTAATCAAGAAGGGAACAGGAATGGTCATGGCACCGGGCATGGTATTCACAATTGAGCCAATGATAAATGCGGGACTTCCGGACATATATATAGACGAGGGCAACAACTGGACAATATATACGGATGATGATTCATACTCTGCACAGTGGGAAATAATGGTTCATGTGACTGAGGACGGATATGAGGTGATGTCGTATTAAGATAGATGTAGCCACGATTATGTAGTGTAGGTGACTCCGGTATTAGTGTATAGTCAGAACAATCCGTTGGAATTGTTCTGACTATACACCAATGCCGGAGTCACCGGATATATAAAAACATGGCTACAGCTATCTTGATAGGACATACAACAATAAGTGAAAAGCTCCATATACTGTAGTGATACATGTATATGGAGCTTATTTTATGATGATGACACAACAGGTTCCGGCGATGTGCTATGTACCGTGGCAGCGTTGGGATGAATTATATGAGCCTTCGCGGGCAATTATGCGGGGGACTATGTTTCCTGTACTTGATAAACCATTTACAGGAGGCAGGGCATGAATTGTTGTAATAATATAAGAAATGAAAAAGCTATGATTATGAAGAATATTTATGAGCTTGGCTTTGCACTTGTTGAAACTATGCTTTATCTTGATACCCATCCGGATGATGCTGCAGCTATTGAATATTATGCAGAGATTAAGGATAAATATGTACAGTTTATGAAAAAATATTCAGATTATTATGGACCTCTCAGCATGGAATATATGGTAAATGACAACTACTGGATGTGGGTGGCAACACCTATGCCATGGGAATACAAGGGAGGTATGTGATATGTGGAATTATGAGAAGAGACTTCAGTATCCGATTAATATAAAGAATTGTAATCCTACACTGGCGGCAATGATTATTTCGCAGTATGGTGGTCCGGATGGTGAGCTTGGAGCATCAATGAGATATCTGTCACAGAGATATTCCATGCCATACAGGGAGGTTGCCGGATTGTTGACTGATATAGGTACGGAAGAACTTGGTCATCTTGAAATGGTCAGTACAATGGTTCATCAGCTTACAAGAAATCTTACAATGGAACAGATAAAAGGAACTCCGTTTGAGGCATATTATGTTGATCATACGGTTGGAGTATGGCCGCAGGCTGCAGGAGGTGTACCTTTCTGTGCAATTGAATTCCAGTCAAAGGGAGATGCAATAACAGATATTGCTGAGGATATGGCAGCAGAGCAGAAAGCGAGAAGTACTTATGATAATTTGTTAAGACTCTGCCGTGATGATCCGGATGTGTATGAACCGCTGAAGTTCCTAAGAGAAAGAGAAGTTGTGCATTTCCAGAGATTCGGAGAAGCTATGTCGATTATACAGAGCAAGCTGGATTCTAAGAACTTCTATGCATATAACCCGGAATTTAAAAAATAAGAAATAGAATGATATTAATAAAATATTATGGTAGAATACATTTATAAAAGACTGATTAAAGGAGTACTTATGAAAGAGAAGATATATACCATACCTGTTAACGATGCATTTTCGTCAGATTGTGAATGTCCGATTTGTTCAATGTATAAAGCGTTGGAGGATGATGCGGTAAGCTATACAATGGGTCCTAGTTATATGGAAGATGATATAAGGGCTGTGACCGATAAAAAGGGCTTCTGCCAGAAGCATTTAAAGAAAGTGTATGACTGCGAGAACAGACTTGGTTTTGCACTTGTCATGAAGACACATCTTGACAGAGTGATTAATGATATTGAGGGTCTGCAGGATGGAAAAGTGGCAGGAAAGTCTATGTTTAAGAAAGCTGATAAACCTTCCGTGACAGCATATACTGAACAGCTTGATGGCACATGTTTTGTGTGTGAAAGGATTGAGAACACATTCCAGAGATATCTTGATACAATATTTCATATGTATAAGCATGATGCTGATTTCAGGGAGAAGTATAAAACATGCAAGGGATTCTGTACGAAGCATTATGGCATATTGCTTGAGCAGGCGGCTAATTCTTTAAAAGGTGATATGTTAGAGGATTTTATTAAGGCAACTAACAGCCTGTATATTGAGAATATGAAGCGTGTGAGAGATGATGTTGAGTGGTTTATTAATAAATTTGACCACAAATATATTGATGAGCCATGGAAGAATGCCAAGGACTCTCTTGTCAGGGCAATGATAAAAGATGGTTCATATATAATGGATGAGCCGGGAAAGAAGAATAACAGATAAAAAACAAGTCACTTGTTTATAAAGCCTGATAAAGGCACATATAACAAGTGACTTGTTTTTAATATGTGAAGGTAACTGAATACAGTGTGTAATTAGTACGATTAGTTGTTTTATATGCATAGGATAACTGGGTTCCTGCATTAGATACTGCAGATTTGATGTCAAGGTCTGCAGTTGTAGTGAATTCTATATGTTTAACTCTGTTGCGGATGCATCGTAGTATATAGTTATCAAATTCTTTCTGTGTATTAACTGACTGAAGCTTTGCCTGTACAGGATATGTGTATATATATCCATTTGCAGGACTGGCGGTATTTACTGCAGATTCCCATGTATGGTCAATTGCCATGTCTGCGTCTGATATATTAAAGTATCCGTGATCAATATATTCTGATGAAGAACCAACGGGATCATCCCATGTGACATCAACCTGATACCAGTCATCTCCAAGCTTTACAACATTCCATATATGCTGCTGGTTGCCTGCTGTACCTGATAATGTATAATTCTCAATGCCAAGCATATCCATAAATGTTTTGAAACTCTCAGTGTATCCACTGCAGACAGCTTCGCCATTAATAAGCGCATCATAAGCATTAAATGTAGAACCACCGTTATCAATGTATGTTATATGCGATACAAGGTAATCATGTATTGCAAGTTCATTTTCGTAATCACTTTTCTGAGGAGAAGTAACTTCTGAAAGAATTTCAATATATTTGTTATATAATTCAATCTGGCGGTCATTAAGCTGGGATGTATTGTCCGAATTATATGCTTTCATTATTGCATAGTTATCCCAGCAGTCATAGGTTATCACCATATTATAACCGTCTTTAACCCTGCGGTATTCACATTTTATCTGTTCTATTCCGCTAATCCGTGTCAGCCACTCGTTGGCATCAATAAGTTTGTCATCAGCAACAAAAATATCACATTCGTTATTGTTATTTTCCATGGATTGTATTATAAACTGAATTATATCTTCAGTTGTAGCTGCTTTGTTATCAAAGGGTATATATGAAATTTCTGAAGAATTATCAGATGTATTATCACTTGTAAAAGGCATGCTGCATCCGTAAAGGGATGTTATTAATATTGCTCCGGCTAAAAGAGACGCTAAATATTTTCTGAACTTCATGAGTTGTCTCCTACTAATTAATTATAATCACATATAATTGTATAACGGGGTGATTGCAAATGTAAAGCGAAATGATAAGAAATATGGAGGATAATTATGGCAGATTATCAGTTGAAAAATGTTAAGGATTTTGATCTGGCACAGACACTTGAATGTGGGCAGTGTTTTCATTTTGTAAAAATGGATGAAGAGGATTATGTACTGACTGCAAAGGGGCATGTTCTGCATGTTTCACAGGAAGCGGATACCGTTACATTCTATGATACAGAAGAGGACGAATATGTAAATGTATGGAAAGATTATTTCGATATGGACAGGGATTATTCGGCAATTAAGAAAAAGCTGCTGGAAAAAGATGATAAGTTAAAGGATGCAATTGAAAGCATGTGGGGAGTGAGGATTCTTAATCAGGATTTTTTTGAAACTCTTATATCATTCATTATATCGCAGAATAAGCAGATACCTCATATTAAGAAGATAGTAGCTGATATATCTGCAAAGTTTGGTACATATAAGGGAACATATGGCGGAGCAGATATGTATACATTTCCATCACTGGAACAGCTTGCCAATGCAAGTGAAGAGGATTTTAAAGAGTTAAAGACAGGATTCCGTGCGCCCTATATTATGGATGCAATAAGAAGAAATATGGCAGGTCAGTTTGATAAAAATGAACTTAAGAGCATGGATTATGATTCGTGCATTAAGGAACTTATGACAATAAAAGGTGTTGGAGAGAAGGTTGCCAACTGCGTAAGCCTTTTCGGACTTGGAAAGAAAGAAGCATTTCCTGTTGATGTGTGGATTAAAAGAATTATGGAGACAATGTATTTTGACGGTGTGGACACTCCGAAGGATAAGATTGCCGCATTTGCAAAGGAACAGTTTGGTGAGCTTGGCGGATTTGCGCAGCAGTACCTGTTTTATTATGGAAAAACAATCAAAATGGGTGTGAAGTAATAATTATTAATAAAATCTAAAAAATATAATATATTTGAATTAGCTGTTGACAAATAAAAGCATGAAGTGTTACATTATGTGCAGTGGTTAGCACTCGAAAAGAATGAGTGCTAACAGAAATATGAATGCTGCCATGAAGGGTTCACTCTTATGTGGAGACAGCGGAATGGAGGAATATATAATGAAATTAGTACCATTAGGAGACAGAGTTGTTATTAAAGCATTAGTTGCAGAGGAAACTACTAAATCAGGAATCGTGCTTCCTGGACAGGCTAAGGAAAAGCCACAGCAGGCAGAAGTTATTGCTGTAGGTCCTGGCGGAGTTGTTGATGGTAAGGAAGTTGTTATGCAGGTTAAGCCTGGTGATAAGGTTATCTATTCTAAGTATTCTGGAACAGAAGTTAAGCTTGATGAAGATGAGAATCTCATTATTGTAAAGCAGTCAGATATTCTTGCTATCATTGAATAATTAAGCATTGAATAATGATGTTTTTGATTACAGAGTTTTGAACATATAAGTATATTTATTAGGAGGCTATTATTATGGCAAAGGAAATTAAGTACGGAATTGAAGCTAGAAAGGCTTTAGAGGAAGGTGTTAATAAGTTAGCTAATACAGTAAGAGTAACAATCGGACCTAAGGGACGTAATGTTGTTCTTGATAAGTCATACGGCGCACCACTTATCACTAACGATGGTGTTACTATTGCTAAAGATATTGAACTTGAAGATGCATTTGAGAATATGGGTGCACAGCTTGTTAAGGAAGTAGCAGCCAAGACTAATGATGTTGCAGGTGATGGTACAACAACAGCTACTGTTCTTGCACAGGCTATGATTAATGAAGGTATGAAGAACCTTGCAGCAGGTGCTAACCCAATCGTATTAAGAAAGGGAATGAAGAAGGCTACTGATTGTGCTGTTGATGCTATTGCACATATGAGCGAAAAGGTAACAGGCAAGGATCAGATTGCTAAGGTTGCAGCTATTTCAGCAGGTGATGAAGAAGTTGGACAGATGGTAGCTGATGCAATGGAGAAGGTTTCTAACGATGGTGTTATCACAATCGAGGAATCTAAGACAATGAAGACAGAGCTTGACCTTGTAGAAGGTATGCAGTTCGACAGAGGATACATTTCAGCATATATGGCTACAGATATGGATAAGATGGAAGCAGTTCTTGATAATCCATATATCCTTATTACAGATAAGAAGATTTCTAATATTCAGGAAATTTTACCGGTTCTTGAACAGATTGTTCAGAGCGGTGCTAAGCTTCTTATTATTGCAGAAGATGTTGAGGGCGAGGCTCTTACAACACTTATTGTTAATAAGTTAAGAGGAACATTCAATGTTGTAGCTGTCAAGGCTCCTGGATATGGTGACAGACGTAAGGAAATGCTTAAGGATATCGCAATTCTTACAGGTGGTCAGGTTATTTCTGAAGAACTTGGACTTGAGCTTAAGGATACAACAATGGATATGCTTGGTAGAGCTAAGTCTGTTAAGGTTCAGAAAGAGAACACAGTTATCGTTGATGGCGAAGGTGCTAAGGAAGATATCGATGCAAGAGTTGCACAGATTAAGGCACAGCTTGAAGAGACAACATCTGAGTTTGATAAAGAGAAGTTACAGGAAAGACTTGCTAAGCTTGCAGGCGGCGTAGCTGTTATCAGAGTTGGTGCTGCAACAGAGACAGAGATGAAGGAAGCAAAGCTTCGTATGGAAGATGCTCTTAACGCAACAAGAGCTGCTGTTGAAGAAGGTGTAGTATCAGGTGGTGGTTCTGCTTACATTCATGCTTCTAAGAAGGTTGCAGAGCTTGTTAAGGAACTTAGTGGAGATGAGAAGATTGGTGCACAGATTATATTAAAGGCACTTGAAGCTCCATTATTCCACATTGCATACAATGCTGGTCTTGAAGGTGCCGTTATCATTAACAAGGTAAGAGAGTCTGAAGTTGGTACAGGATTCGATGCATATAAGGAAGAATATGTCAACATGATTGATGCTGGTATCCTTGATCCGGCTAAGGTTACAAGAAGTGCATTACAGAATGCTACAAGCGTTGCTTCAACACTTCTTACAACAGAATCAGTTGTTGCTAATATTAAGGAAGATGCTCCAGCTATGCCAGCAGGTGGTGCAGGTATGGGCGGAATGATGTAATTCCACGGTATAATTAAAACTTACAGCCCGGTGGGTAATTTCCCGCCGGGCATATTGCTTTAAAGAAAGGTTATTGAATTATGATAGAAGGAACAGTAGAGCAGATTGTTAAAGTTACCGCTCCTAAGATTTCGATATTTTACAGAATAATACTTGTGATTGCATGTCTGCTAGCAGCGACAACAATTGTGCAGACAGGCTGGTTAGGTGTTATTGTACTGGTTATATTTATATTTTTCACGGTGTTTGTATTCGAGTATTATAATGCTGAATATGAATATTCATATGTTGATGGAAGCCTGACTATAGATAAAATTATGGCTAAATCAGTAAGAAAGAATGTCGGCAGTTTTGACCTTACAAGAGCAGTTCTTGTGGCTAAGGTAAATAGTCAGGAAGCTTTAGGCAAAGCCAGACAGCAGTTAAGAACATATAATTGTTCGTCAGGAGTAGATGACCCTGAAGATATTGTAATATACACATATGACAATGACAGTAACGAGATGATAAGACTGTTTATGCTTCCGGATGATTCAATGAAAGAAGCAATTGTAAGTGCTGTTGGTAACGGAGTTGCACATTTATAAAAAATGTTTGACTTTTAGCGGCAGTTTTGTTATATTCTCTTGTAACATATTTATAAACTGACTAAGCTGTCAGATACTTGTAGAAACATCCGGATTAATTTATTTATTCGGATTTTTTCTATATATTAAAACACAACAGAAAGCGAGGATTTTAGCAAAATGGGTAAAATTATTGGTGAAGGCATTACATTTGACGACGTACTTTTAGTTCCACAGTATTCAGAAGTAACACCTAATATGATTGACCTCTCAACACAGCTCACTAAGAATATTAAACTTAACATTCCTTTAATGAGTGCAGGTATGGACACAGTTACAGAACACAGAATGGCAATCGCAATGGCTAGACAGGGCGGTATTGGTATTATTCATAAGAATATGTCAGTAGAAGCTCAGGCAGAAGAAGTAGACAAGGTTAAGCGTTCAGAGAATGGTGTTATCACAGACCCATTTTTCTTACATCCAGATAATACATTACAGGAAGCTAATGACCTTATGGGCAAGTTCAGAATTTCCGGAGTACCTATCACAGATGATAATGGCAAGCTTGTTGGTATCATTACAAACAGAGACCTTAAGTTTGAGGAGCATTTTGAAAGACCAATCAAGGAGTGCATGACAAGCGAGAATCTTATCACTGCTCCAGTTGGAACAACTCTTGAAGAAGCCAAGAAGATATTAGGAAAGGCAAGAAAAGAGAAGCTGCCTATCGTTGATGACGATTATAAGTTAAGAGGACTTATCACAATCAAGGATATTGAGAAGAGCGTTAAGTATCCATCTTCAGCACATGATTCACAGGGCAGACTTCTTGCAGGTGCTGCTGTTGGTATCACAGCTAATGTTATGGAAAGAGTACAGGCTCTTGTTAATGCAAATGTTGACTGTATCGTTATTGATTCGGCTCACGGACATTCTAAGAATATTATTACAACTCTTAAGGAGATTAAGTCAGCATTCCCTGATCTTCAGGTTATTGCTGGTAACATTGCAACAGGTGCAGCAGCTAAGGCTCTTTGCGAGGCTGGCGTAGATGCTGTTAAGGTTGGTATCGGACCTGGTTCTATCTGTACAACAAGAGTTGTTGCAGGTATTGGTGTACCACAGGTTACAGCAGTTATGGACGCATATGCAGAAGCTAAGAAGTATGGTATTCCTGTAATCGCTGATGGCGGTATCAAGTATTCAGGAGATATCGTTAAGGCTATCGCAGCAGGTGGTAATGTCTGCATGTTAGGAAGCCTTCTTGCTGGCTGTGATGAAGCTCCAGGTACATTTGAGTTATTCCAGGGAAGGAAGTACAAGGTATACAGAGGAATGGGGTCTATCGCTGCCATGGAAAACGGAAGCAAGGACAGATATTTCCAGACTGGTGCAAAGAAGCTTGTTCCAGAGGGTGTTGAAGGACGTGTTGCTTATAAGGGACTTGTTGAAGATACTATCTTCCAGCTTATGGGTGGACTTCGTTCAGGTATGGGATATTGTGGAGCACCTACAATTCCAGTACTTCAGGAAACAGCTCAGTTTATTAAGATGTCTTCAGCAGCTTTAAGAGAGAGTCATCCACATGATATTCATATCACAAAGGAAGCTCCTAACTATTCAGTTGAGGATAAGTAATTAATCAGGAATGAAATTTACATCCGGGCAGCAATAACTGTCCGGGTGTTTTTTTCAGAAGCACAATGTAAATTCTTCTCAAATTATTGATATTGATTAACTATATGATGTATAATGAACTAAGTATTAATATATTAATGTGTATTAACAGGGTATATTTGGGGCGCTAAATTAACGAGAAGGAGAAAATCATATGAAGGACAGAATACTCGGCAAATATATCGCAAAGAACCATACCGGCAATGTATTCACTGATAATGAATTGCAGGTAATCAGACAAGGCAACACAGATAAGATGGTAGAGACATTTTTACATATGGGTAATGATTATTATAATACCCAGATGCAATGTACTATTAATAGTCTTGGAATGTTTATGGATGGCGATATAGAACTTGACCATATTGATTTCGAAAGAACTTACAGGGGTGAGTTTATAGGATGTCAGATTATGGATGGAGATATTGATGTGTTTCTTGGCATAGCGGGGAATGATAAGGAACTTTTAAAGGTTGCATCTACATTTGCACAGGAAGATATTAAAGAGTTTGATGCAGATGCATATGATGCATTATGTGAATTTATTAATGTTATTAATGGTGCATATGCAACTAAGCTCGGTGAAAATGATGTGGAAGTTACTCTTCATCCACCGGTATTTTATAAGAATACAGAGGTTACAGCAGAAGATGGTTTCTATGTTGTGACATTTAATATGGAAAATAATTTGTTTAAGATATTAATGGCTGCTGATAATAAAATCCAGCTTTCAGCTTAATAAGGAGAATAGTTATGGCAAAAATTTTGATAGTAGATGATTCTAAGACATCAAGAAAATTTTTAAGAAATATGCTTGAAGATGCAGGACATGAGATTGTATCAGAGGCAGTTAATGGTGCAGAAGGCGTAGAAAAATATAAGATGTATAAGCCTGATGTTGTTACGATGGATATTACAATGCCTGTTATGGATGGTATAGAAGCTGTAAAAGAGATTATAGAGATTGATCCTGCGGCAAAAGTTATTATGGTAACAGCTGCTGGTCAGAAGACTAATATGGTCGAGGCATTAAAGAGAGGTGCTGCTGATTTTATTCAGAAGCCATTTGATAGTGCTGTAATCATTAATACAATAGAAAAGGTTTTGGAAGACGAATAATGTATAATTACCGTATAGAGATAGAGTACGATGGTGGAAGATATGACGGCTGGCAAAGACTGGGTAAGGATGCCAGCACGAATACTATAGAGAGCAGGCTGTGTGAGATAATAGCAAGGATGACAGATGAGACAGTTGACATGTATGTCGGATCAAGAACAGAAAAGGGCGTGCATGCGTTGTGCCAGACAGCTAATTTCAAGCTTGAGAAGGAAGTTAAGGCAATAGAAATAAAGAATTATCTTAACAGATATCTGCCAAGAGATATTGCGGTTATGTCTGTTTCGCAGGTTGATGAAAGATTTCACAGCCAGCTTAATGCGAAGTCCAAGATATATGAGTACAGATTGGATACAGGCAATGTAGCTAATGTATTCAGAAGAAAATATGCGTATCATACATTCAGTATGCCGGATTTTGATGCCATGAGAAAGGCTGCCGGATATTTTGAAGGAAAACATGATTTTAAGGCATTTACAACGGCAAAGAAGGGCAAGAGCACGGAAAAGACTATTAAGAAGATAAGCGTAGAGTATGAAGGCGCAAGAGCTTATATAAGAATTGAGGCGGATGATTTCATTCATAATATGGCAAGGTACATTATTGGAATGCTGCTTGATGTAGGTAATGGGCTTAAGAAGCCGGAAGATGTAAAGAGATGTCTTGATGGGGAGAATGTACAGATGTCATTACCGGCAGAGAGTTATGGGCTGTTTCTTGTAAAGGTGGTTTATTAGATATTGTAAAAGGTGGAGAATATGAAGACGATTATTGAACTTATTACTGATGAGATTAAAAATGTATTCGCTGAATGTGGATATGATGAGGCATATGCGAAAGTTACAGTTTCTAACAGACCTGACCTGTGTGAGTTTCAGTGTAACGGTGCTATGGCAGCAGCCAAAGCATATAAGAAAGCACCATTTATGATTGCTGATGAGGTTGTTGCAAAGTTAGCAGATAATAAGATGTTTTCTAAGATTGAAAGCGTTAAGCCTGGATTTATCAATATTAATATATGTGAGGATTATCTGGCGGGATATCTTAATGAGATGTCTGAAACAGAGAAGTTTGGATATGTTAATACTGATAAGGAAAAGACTGTTATTGTAGATTATGGCGGAGCTAATGCGGCAAAGCCTCTTCATGTCGGACATTTACGTTCTGCAGTTATCGGAGAAAGTGTTAAGAGAATTAATGCATTTGTTGGAAATAAAACTATAGGTGATGTTCATCTTGGAGACTGGGGTCTGCAGATGGGACTTATCATTGAAGAGTTAAGAGACAGAAAGCCAGAACTTCCGTATTTTGATGACAGTTTTACCGGTGAGTATCCAGAGGAAGCACCATTTACTATCTCTGAGCTTGAAGAAATTTATCCAGCAGCTTCTGCAAAGTCTAAGGAAGATGCTGCATTTGCAGAAAGAGCTCATGAAGCTACACTTAAGTTACAGAGCGGTGACAAGGCATGCCGTGCAATATGGCACCATATTATGAGTGTTTCTAAGGCTGACCTTAAGAAGAATTATGATAATCTTAATGTACATTTTGATTTATGGAAAGGCGAATCAGATGCACAGCCATATATTGACGATATGGTTAATAAGATGATTGCAGACGGAATTGCTTATGAAAGCCAGGGTGCAACTGTTGTAGATATTCAGCAGGAGGGTGACACAAAGGAGCTTCCACCATGTATCGTAAGAAAATCCGATGGTGCGGCACTTTATGCAACATCTGACCTTGCAACTATTGTTGAAAGAGAAAAGTTATATCATCCTGATACATATATTTATCTTGCTGATAAGAGACAGGAACTTCATTTTACGCAGGTGTTCAGAACAGCTAAGAAGGCTGGAATTGTAACACCTGACGCAGATATGAGATTTGTAGGCTTTGGTACTATGAACGGGAAAGATGGCAAGCCATTCAAGACACGTTCAGGTGGTGTTATGAGACTTGAGCATCTTATAGCTGATATTGATGAAGCTGTATATGAGAAAATTATGTCTAACAGAACTGTTGAAGAGACAGAAGCAAGAGATACAGCTAAGATAGTAGGACTGGCTGCATTAAAGTATGGAGATCTTTCTAATCAGGCATCAAAGGACTATGTGTTTGATATTGAGAGATTTTCATCATTTGAGGGTAATACAGGACCATATATTCTTTACACAATTGTAAGAATTAAGTCTATTCTTAACAAATATATAGAAAATGGTGGAAGCACAGATAACCTTAAGATTATGGCTGCTACAGAAGAAAGTGAGAAGAATCTTTCTTTATCACTTATAAAGTTTGCAGATATAATTGATGGGGCGTACAAGGATAATGCACCACATAAGATATGTCAGTTTATATATGAGGTGTCTAATGCATTTAACGGCTTTTATCATAACAATAAGATACTTTCAGAACCTGACGAGGCTAAGAAAGCAAGCTATATTGCACTTATAAGCCTTACGAAGAGCATTCTGGAGCAGTGTATTGACCTGCTTGCAATTGAATGCCCTGACAGAATGTAAAGGAGAAATTTGATGGGTAAATTATTATCATTTGCAATACCATGTTATAACTCCGCAGAGTATATGGAACATTGTATTAATACAGTGCTTGCCGGAGGGGATGAAGTTGAGGTTATTATAGTTGATGATGGTTCAACAAAGGATAATACATATGAGATAGCAAAAAGATACGAAAAGGAATATCCTGATATTGTTAAGGCTGTACATCAGGAGAATGGTGGACATGGTGAGGCTGTTAATACAGGCCTTAAGCATGCAACAGGAAGGTTCTTTAAGGTTGTTGACAGTGATGACTGGGTGGATGGCAAAAGTTATAAGAGAATGCTTGCTACATTAAGGAGCTTTGAAGAGGGCAGTGAGCCAGATATGGTTATTGCAAACTATGTATATGAAAAGGTCGGAGCCAAGAGAAAGAAAGTTATCCACTATGAAAATGTTTTTCCTGTAGAGCAGATGTTTACATGGAACGACATTAACATAGGAGATTTCAAGGTAGACCAGTATATTCTTATGCATACAGTTGTGTACAGAACACAGCTTTTAAAGGATTGTGGATTAGAGCTTCCTAAGCATACATTTTACGTTGATAATATATTTGTATTTGAGCCACTTCCATATGTTAAGAAAATGTATTATGTTAATACGAACTTCTACAGATATTTTATTGGAAGAGAAGATCAGTCAGTTAATGAAAGCGTTATGATTTCACGTATTGACCAGCAGCTCTCTGTTAATAAGAGAATGATTGATTCTTTCCTTTCAGAGAATCCTCAGAATATCAATTGCAGAAAGTATATGATTAACTATTTAAGGATTATGATGGAGGTTTCGTCTATATTCTTAATTGTATCAGGAACAAAGGAACATCTTGCGAAGAAGAAGGCACTCTGGCAGTATGCTAAGGATAAGGATGAAGTGCTTTACAAGAAGTTACGACACAGTCTTTTAGGCTGGTCTGTTAATATCCCTACATCTGCAGGAAGATGGATATCTAAGCAGGGATACAAGATAGCTAATAATATAATAGGTTTTAATTAAAGAGATTTAGAAGGAGAAGAATATATGTCTATAATTGATACATTCAGACTTGATGGAAAGGTTGCAGTAGTTACAGGTGCCAATACAGGTCTTGGACAGGGGATGTCCGTTGCACTTGCGCAGGCAGGTGCTAAGGTTGTAGGTGTTGCAAGAAGATCCTGCGAGGATACTAAGAAGCTTATTGAAGCTGATGGAGGAGAATTTGTTGAGGTTATAGCAGACCTTTCAGATATGTCAGCTATAGAGGTTGTTGTGAATGGTGCACTTGCAGCTTTTGGAAAGGTTGACATTCTTGTTAATAATGCAGGACTTATTAAGAGAAATGATGCTATTGATTTCACAGAAGATGAATGGGATAGTGTTATTCAGGTTAATCAGAAGATGGTATTCTTCTTAAGCCAGGCATTTGCAAAGCAGTATATTAAGCAGGGACATGGTGGAAAGATTATTAATATCAATTCCATGCTTTCATATCAGGGTGGCATAAGAGTTCCTTCTTATACAGCAAGTAAGAGCGCAGGTATGGGACTTACAAAAGCTATGTGTAATGAGTGGGCATGCCATAACATTAATGTTAATGCTATTGCACCAGGATATATGGCTACTAATAATACGGCACAGTTAAGGAGTGATTCTGACAGAAGTGAAGCTATTATAGACAGAATTCCTGCAGGACGCTGGGGAACTCCTGATGATATGAAGGGAGCGGTTGTGTTCCTTGCATCAGCTGCATCTGATTATGTTAATGGATTTACGCTGGCTGTAGATGGCGGCTGGCTCGCAAGATAAACAGAATATTTAAGTGACAATAAAATGCGTTTCAACTTTAACCGGTTGAAACGCATTTTGTGTATTATTGTTAAAAATTAATTTTACAAATGTTTCTGTCAACATGGGACTTAATATATGCAGGAACAGCAGACTTTACATCTTCTGGCATGTCATTCTGATTTAACATTACAATCATGCGTCCCTTGTTAAATAACATGTAGTAGCCAAATTTGTTATAAACATTAGTAAACTGGTTCCACTCATATGTGTATACAAGGTCATGTTCAGGAATATCTGCCATGATAGCGTTATCCATAAGAGTTATTGTACAAGGTGCTTCCTCTGATGGATCCCTGTGTTTTAAGTGATAATTAACACTTGATCTGAACTGGTATGCAAATATATATATTGGGTAAAACCAGCATACAGCATAAAGAATAAGCAAAAAGCTGGAATAATAATGCAAAGATAAAAGTACAAGTGAAATAATAGCAGGAGTCCATGATAATATAAGCTCAATGGGATTCCTTATAAATCTGTTCCAGAAAACTATTTTTGTATAATCTTTTCCAGATGCTTTTAATGTTGTGTTGAATTTAATGATATCCATAATAATCCTCATAAATAAATTGATATAAAGATATAATAACACCCTCTGGAATATAAAACAATTAATTATCTGTGAAATTGAAAATATGGGTGTTTATGTATAAATGATTTTAAAAAAATCAGTTTCCAAAAGCTTTATGATAGGCTATAATATTATCAGATTTATGTATTATCGGAGGGTTATTTTGAGCGGGAATAAAACAGTTAATTTGGAATTGTCACAGATTATACATATGTTAGAAGATAATGGAACATTTGTAGAGGTTTCAAAGAACATAATTGAGAAAATAACGGATAATCTTCATGCACAGGATGCTGTTATTATGCAGATAAGTGCTGATGGAAAAAGTATGCATGCTATAGCAGAGGCTAAAGATGTAATAGGTAGTAAGCTGGATGTTGAAGATATCAGTCAGTGTTGTCTGTGTTCAGACGAATTAAAGAGAACTGCAATGAGCACAGCATCTGATGAAGAGAAGGAAAGACTTGCATTGTGTAATGCAAAGATTTGTATATCTGTTCCTATTACAATTAATAATGTTAAGGCAATGTATCTTCTTGTTATGGGGGATACAGATGATTTTGCAGGCGAAGATAAGGTTATTGAATACATAAAAGATCTCGCAATGATTATACATAGTATTGCACAAAGCAAGGTTATCAATAATTCGCTTATATCATCTTATGATGTATTACAGAAAATACTTGATAATATTGGTTCTGGAATTATTGTATGCAGTAAGAATTCGGGAAATATTCTTTTTGAAAATGATATGGCAAGTCATGTTACTGAAGTACGGGAGACAATAAGAGAGTGTTTGGAGGAAGTATTTCAGAATAAGGATATATCAGGTCATATAGGAACACCGATGGAACGGTATAATACCGAATCTGGTCTGTGGTTTGAAGTCAGATTTTCAGAGCTGAAGTGGATTGACGGAAGTGATGTTGTTGTGGCAACAGCAGCAGATATTACACAGAAAAAGAAGAATCAGCAGAAGATAGAATATCAGGCACATAATGATTTCCTGACAGGTCTGTATAACCGTATGAAATGTGAAGTGGATTTAAGAAAGGTTATAAGAAGAACAGAGAAAGCCGGACTTAAGGGTGCTGTACTGTTTCTTGACCTTGATGATTTCAAGCATATTAATGACGGTCTTGGACATCAGTATGGAGATATCCTGTTACAGCAGATAGCTGCGGGACTTACAGGTATTCCGGGACTCAGGGGACATTGTTACAGAATGGGTGGAGATGAATTTGTAATAATCATTGAGCCTGAAATATATAATGAACTTGGTAAAATAGTCACTAACATAAAGACACTGTTTAATAAGCCGTGGTATCTTATGGAAACTGAGTATTTCTGTACTATGAGTATGGGTATTGCGTTGTTCCCGGATAATAGTGTTGATGTCCATGAGATAACAAGAATGGCTGATGTTGCAATGTATGAAGCAAAGCGTTCAGGAAAGAACGGATATGCCTATTACAGCAGCGAGGTTGAGAATTCGACAGCCAAGAGGCTAGATATAGAGAATAATATGAGACAGGCAGTTTCTACAGGAATTGACGAATTCGTAGTATTCTATCAGCCTGTTGTAAATGTCAATACACAGATGTGTACTTCCTGTGAGGCACTTGTAAGATGGGACAGCAAGGCACTGGGATTTATGGGACCAGGTGAGTTTATACCGCTGGCAGAATATCTTGGACTTATTACTTCGATTGGTGACTATGTTCTAGAAGAGGCATGCAGAAGATGTAAGCTATGGAATGATAACGGACATCCGGATTTCTATATTAATGTGAATCTGTCGGTAGTGCAGCTTTTACAGAAGAATGTGGTTGAGAATATTAAAAGAATTCTTGATAAGACAGGTGTTAATCCTAAGAATATAGTACTTGAGATTACAGAATCATTTGCAATTAATGATATGCAGAGGGTTATGGATATTATTACAGGTCTTAAGAAGTTAGGACCTAGGATTGCACTTGATGATTTTGGGACAGGTTATTCTTCACTTAACTATATAAAGCAGCTTCCTCTTGATATCATTAAGGTTGATAAGACATTTATTGATGATATTGTTGAAGATGATTATGCACAGGCATTTATTAAGCTTATAGTTGACCTTTCCAAGACTATCGGTACTAAGATTGTTGTTGAAGGTGTTGAACATAAGGAGCAGTTTGAACTGCTTAAAAGTCTTGGCGTGGATTATATACAGGGATATTATTTTGGAAAGCCTGTACCAGCCAATATTTTTGAAGAGAAAAATTTAGAGGGGAGATTGGGCAAATGAACATACTGATTAAAGAAGGCAGAGTGCTTGACCCTGCAAGTAAAACAGACAAAGTTATTGATGTGCTTATTAAGGACGGATTTATTGCTGCAGTGGAGGAGAATATTGATGAGTCACAGGCTGATGAAGTAATTGATGCATCAGGATGCATGGTTATGCCTGGACTGGTTGATCTTAATGCACATTTCAGGGAACCGGGACTTGAGCATAAGGAAACAATCAGAACAGGCTCAAGAGCGGCAGCTAGAGGCGGGTATACAACAGTCTGCATGATGCCTAACACGAAACCTGTAATTGATAATGTTGATATGCTGCAGTATGTAACAGATAAGGCAGAAGAGGTTACTGACATTAATCTGTATACAATAGCTGCCATGACAGCAGGTCAGGAGGGTGAGTATCTTACTGATTTTGAGGCACTTAAGGATGCAGGTGCTGTTGCAGTCAGTGACAATGGCGGAACTATTATGAATGCAAGAACTGCAAGGCAGGCTATGAGGCAGGCAGCAGAGGTTGACATTCCGGTATTTGCACATTGTGAAGATACTAACTTGGCTGCAAGAGGTGTTATGAATGCCGGAGAGAGAGCCAAGGAACTTGGTCTTTTCGGAATAATGGATGCCGTTGAGGATGTTATTGTTGCAAGAGATATTCTTCTTGCAAAGAATACAGGTGCAAAGCTGCATATAAGTCATGTGTCTAATAAGGAATCAGCATTTATTATAAAGATTGCCAAGGAACAGGGGATTCCAGTGACAGCAGAGGTTGCCCCACATCATTTCACACTGACAGAGGATGCGGTGAATGGAGATGATGCTAACTTTAAGATTAACCCTCCTTTAAGAAAGGCAGATGATGTAAAGGCTCTTAAAGAAGCGCTTGCATCAGGGGTTATTGATGTTATTGCAACAGACCATGCTCCACATCATCCTACTGAGAAGGAAAGACCTTTTGACGAAGCACCGTTTGGTGTAGTAGGTCTTGAAACAGCAGTTCCGGTTACTATTACTGAGCTTGTAAGAACAGGAGTGCTTACTCCGTTACAGATGGTTGAGAAAATGAGTTATAATCCGGCTAAGATACTTGGAATTGACAGAGGAGTTCTTGCACCGGGAAAAGTTGCTGATATAACAGTTGTTAATCCTACAGAAGAGTATGATATTGACAGCAACAGATTTGCTTCAAAGGGAAAGAATACTCCATTTGAAGGAAAGCATGTGTATGGAAAGGTTTTATATACGCTTGTTAATGGAAGAGTTGTGTATTCAGACCATAATGGAACAGAAATTCTTATTGAAAGAGAAGTTCCAAAGTTGTAGAATAAAGTGATTTTGCGTATGAATTAAGGAGGCTAAAGTAGATTAATGATTAAGAAGCTTGTTGATAAGATTGTAGAGACTAATGCACCAATAGTTGTAGGACTTGATCCGATGATGAAGTATCTTCCAAAGCATCTTGCAGATGTTGCGTTTGAGCAGTATGGTGAGACACTTGAGGGAGCAGCAGAGGCTATATGGCAGTATAACAAAGGCATTATAGATAATATATATGACATTGTTCCAGCTGTTAAACCACAGATTGCAATGTATGAGCAGTTTGGAATTGAAGGACTTAAGGCATTCAAGAAAACAGTTGATTATTGCCACGAAAAAGGCATGATTGTTATCGGTGATGTTAAGAGAGGTGATATTGGTTCAACTTCTGAGGCTTATGCGGTAGCACATCTTGGAAAGGTAAATGTTGGATCTAAGGCAATTACACCTTTTGACGAAGATTTTGCAACTGTTAATCCATATCTTGGCTCTGATGGAATCAATCCATTTATTAAGGTTTGTAATGAGCAGGACAGAGGTATATTTATACTTGTTAAGACTTCTAATCCTTCAAGCGGAGAATTCCAGGATCAGCTTATCAACGGAAGACCATTATACGAGTTAGTTGGTGAGAAGGTTAATGAGTGGGGAGCTTCAAGCATGGACGGAGATTACAGTAATGTAGGTGCGGTTGTTGGAGCTACTTACCCAGAGATGGGAAGAGTATTAAGAAAGGTTATGCCTAAGGCATATATTCTTGTGCCGGGATATGGCGCACAGGGCGGACAGGGAAAGGACCTTGTTGATTTCTTTAATCCTGACGGACTTGGAGCAATCGTAAACAGCTCAAGAGGAATTATTGCAGCATATACTAAGGAGCAGTATGCGAAGTTTGGTGAGAAGAATTTCGGAGAAGCTTCAAGACAGGCTGCTCTTGATATGATTGCTGATATCAACGGAGCACTTGGCAAGTAATTATACATATTTATACACAGTTTAATAATGGAGATTATTATGGCGTACAGAGAAAATGCGAAGATTCTTAAGGCAGATTGTCTTGCTGACGGAGTCTATGAGATATGGTTTGAAACAAAGGATATTGCTGCGGCTTCCAGGGCAGGACAGTTTATATCAGTATATTCTAATGATGGTTCAAGAATGTTACCAAGACCTATCAGTATATGTAAGGTTGAGGATAATGATTTAAGAATTGTATTCAGGGTTGCCGGAAAGGGAACAGAGGAATTCTCTAAGATGAAGGCAGGAGAATATCTTGATATTCAGGGACCTCTTGGCAATGGTTATGATTTGGGAAAAATTGCCGCGGAGCTTAAGGCAGAAGGCAGAAGCTTTGATAAGGCTGTTCTTTTCGGTGGAGGAATAGGTGTTCCTCCTATGCTTGAGCTTGCAAGAAGATTAGACTGCCATAAGAATGTTGTAGTTGGTTACAGAAACAGCCAGACTTTCCTTAAGGAAGATTTTGAAGCAGTTGCTGATACAGATGTGTATATTGCAACAGAAGATGGAAGTGTTGGAACAAAGGGTAATGTATTAGATGCTGTAAAACAGGAAAAGGTTGAGGCAGATGTTATATTTGCATGTGGACCAACTCCTATGCTTCGTGCAATTAAGGCATATGCACTTGAGAATGATATTCCGTGTTATGTTTCATTAGAAGAGAAGATGGCATGCGGAATTGGTGCATGTCTTGCATGTGTATGTAAATCAACTGGGATTGACGACCATTCTCAGGTTAAGAATAAGAGAGTGTGCAAGGAAGGCCCGGTATTTAATGTTAAGGAGGTAGAACTGTAATGAGCGATATTAATATGTCAGTCAATATTGCAGGAGTTGAATTAAAGAATCCTGTGACAGTTGCTTCCGGAACATTCGGATCAGGCATGGAGTATGGGGAATATGTTGACCTTAACAGACTTGGTGCGGTAACAACAAAGGGTGTTGCCAATATTCCATGGCCAGGCAATCCTACACCAAGAATTGCTGAGACTTACGGTGGAATGATGAATGCTATCGGATTACAGAATCCGGGACTTGATACATTTGTAAAAAGGGATATTCCATTTCTTAAACAGTACGATACTAAGATTATTGTTAATGTTTGTGGAAAATCTGAGGCAGATTATGTGGATGCTGTTGAAAAGCTTGGCGAACAGCCGGTTGACCTTCTTGAAATCAATATCTCATGCCCTAATGTCAAAGAGGGTGGAATTGCTTTCGGACAGGTTCCATCTTCTGCAGAAGCTATTACTAAGGCGGTTAAGAAGGTAGCAAAGCAGCCGGTTATTATGAAGTTAAGTCCAAATGTTACTGATATTACAGAGATGGCAAAGGCTGTAGAGGCAGGTGGTGCTGACGCAGTTTCGCTTATTAATACTCTTACAGGTATGAAGATTGATGTGAACAGAAGAACATTTGCAGTAGCTAACAAGACTGCGGGTGTATCAGGACCTGCTATTCATCCAATCGCAGTAAGAATGGTTTATCAGGTTGCCAATGCAATTAACCTTCCTATAATCGGAATGGGTGGAATCAGAACAGCAGAGGATGCACTTGAAATGATTATGGTTGGTGCAAGTGCAGTTGCTGTTGGAACAGCGAATTTTAATGATCCATATACAACTATTAAGGTTATTGATGGAATCAGGGAATATATGGAAAAGAATAATGTAGCAGATATTAAGGAGCTGATTGGTTGTGTCAGATAGAATACTTTTCTTAAGTAATGGTTCTATATGTTATGACTCAACAACTTACTTTATTGAATGTATAAGTAAAGAATTAAAAGCTATGGGCTGGGAAGTCATGCATATCAGATTAGATAAAGCCACACAGAAGGATAAGCTGTGTGTGCTGGCTGATGAGTATGACTCCCAGCCTTTTGATTATGTGTTTGATATTAATACAAAGCTGGACGCAGTATGTGATGATTCGGGAAGATACTGCTTTGACAGGCTTGGAAAAGCGGTATGGCATTATATTCTTGACCATCCGTTCTATCATCATGACAGTCTCAAAGTGCCTTTAAAAAACATGAATGTAATATGTCTTGATGAGATGCATAAGAAGTTTGTTGATGAAACCTATCCTCATATTAACAGCTGTATTGTTCTTCCGCTTGCTGCAAAGCAGGCAGAGGGCGGTCTGAAGCCATATGATATGCGTGATAATGACCTGATATTCACAGCGTCCTATACTGACCCTGATATGGTGTATTTTAAGGCAAAGAAGCAGGATAGTGAAAATGTTTATTTTTTTAATACATTTACACAAATACTGTTTGATAATCCGGAGCTTACGCAGGAGGAAGCCATAAGGAAGATGTATCCGGGTATCAGCGGAACACAGACCGCAGAGAAGCTGCAGCAGAATTTCATGGCTGATGTTTATATTCAGGCGGCCATAAGACAGGAGATTGTGGTTCAACTTATAAGAAATCATGTGCCTGTGAAGCTGTATGGACATAACTGGGATACTTTTCTTATGAAGGCAGAGGTTCTTATGAAGGATAATCTGACATTTATTAAAAAGTTTGTTAAGGTCTGTGGAGAGGTAACATATGGGGAACTTCCGGCAATATATAATAATGCAAGGTTTTCAGTTAACCAGCTTCCGTGGTTTAAGGCAGGAATACATGACAGGACGCCGCTTGCACTTATGAATGGCTGTGTGAGTATTACAGATGGAAGTACTTATATGCGCCGGGAGATTCCTATGGATTCAGGAGTTGAATATTATTCTCTTGATGAGCTGGAAAAAGTTGGAGAGAAGATTAAAAGCCTTGTGGCTGATGTGGGTTCTATGAATGAGAAAGTGGCAAGAGGCGTTCAGTATGCAGAAGATATGTGGTCGTGGAAGCACTGGGCTGTGGAGTTTGTGGAGGCTGCTAAGGAATGTTGAGGCGTGCTGAGGCGTGGCGCTTGAGACTGTTGGTGAGATAACTGTAATGTGGCGCTCAGGCTGGCGCGTCCTATAAGATTGTTTTTTATAGAGGTTTTATAGGCTGTTTTCAGACAGAAAAAGTGTTTTCGGTGCGGAATTACCTATAAGGCTGGCACGAGGAAGCTTTTGATAGGTGGATTGAGAGATAAAATGGCTGGTTTAGCAGGCAATTTGCTGAAATTGTCCTATAAGAACTTGACTAATGCGACTATCTATAGGTATCACGTCAAATATGCATGTATTTAATCATGCCACAGCCATTATGGAAACTAAAGACAGGGATAAATTCTAAAAAGACATGACAGTCATTGATAAAAATGATTGCCATGTCTTTTCGATTATAATGAAACAATATAGTTATAATGTTGCTGCGATATCTTCTGCAATCTGTTCAGGAGTAAGGTGGTTGTCCTTTAATACTTCTGATGCATCGTATCTGTCGATAAATTCTTTCTTAATACCGAAGTTTAATACCTTCATATCAGAAGAACCATAGTATGCTGCAATCTTAGCACCGAAGCCACCTTCAAGGTAGCCGTCCTCAAGAGTTGCAACTACTGCGTGGTCTTTCTTTAATTCATTAAGAGTGTCTGCGTCAATACCTGAGATATAGTAAGGATTGATAACAGTTGCGTCAATTCCGTGTGAAGTCTTAAGAATATTAGCGGCTTTTACAGCAGTTTCATAGAAAGTTCCAAGCCCGAGGATAGCAACTCTGCTTCCTTTCTTAGTAATCTCGTAAGTGTCAAGCTTGCTGAAATCTTTAGTTACAGGTACACCTGTTGAAATCATTCTGCCGCCCGGAACTTTAATAGCAACAGGATACTCATTCTGTGTTAAAGACCAGTCAAGCATTGCAATATAATCTTCCTTGGTAACAGGTGCAAGATATATAAGTCCCGGAATGCTGTTGAGCATAGGGATATCCTGAAGTCCGAGATGTGTAACATCATTCATCCCGTACACAGAACCTGCAAATACTGCAAATGTTACAGCATTGCCGTTGATACATACATCTTGTGTAATCTGGTCATAGGCTCTCTGTATAAATGAGCTGTAAACACCAAATACCGGCTTTCCGCCGTTAGCAGCGATACCGGAAGCTAATGCAACAGCAGTTTCCTCTGCAATACCAACATCAACAAACTGTTTTCCTGCTTTAGCTCTCATGTCAGCAGTAAATCCCATAACAGTAGGAGTTCCGGCTGTGATTGCAACAACACGCTTGTCCTCGTCCATCTTCTTTAAAAGATATTCTAAAGAAGCGTCAGAGAAATCAGGCTCTCCGTCCTTGAAAAGAGATTCTCCGGTTGCAATATCAAAAGGCATATGCCAGTGCCATTCTTCCTTATTCTGTTCAGCAGGTGCATAACCCTTGCCTTTAAGCGTATTAATGTGGACAACAACCGCCTTTTTAGTATCTTTAACCTTTTCAAATGCTTCAATTAAAGAAGCGATATCATTACCCTTATCAACATAGATGTAATCAAGGTTCATTGCTTTGAAAAGATTACATTCAGCCTGTCCATTTGTTTCACGAAGAAGCTTTAAGTTGCCATAAAGACCACCGTGATTTTCAGCAATAGACATGTCGTTATCGTTAGCAACAATAATCATGTTGCTATTTAATTCAGAAGCAAAATCAAGACCTTCCAAAGCCTCGCCGCCGCTTAAAGAACCATCACCTATAACAGCGATTACATTACCATCTTCACCGTTTAAATCTCTTGCTTTGGCAAGACCGCAGGCAAGACTTATAGAAGTTGAAGTATGACCTACAGTAAAGAAATCATGTTCACTTTCGTCCGGATTAGTGTATCCTGACACATCATCATAATGCTCCTCATAAAGATATGCATCTTTTCTTCCAGTGAGCATTTTGTGAGGATAGCACTGGTGTGATACATCAAATACGATTTTATCTTTAGGCGAATCAAATACATAATGCATGGCGATGATTGCTTCTACCATACCGAAGTTAGGACCAAAATGTCCGCCGTGTCTGCTGGCTCTTGTAAGAAGGGCGTGACGCATTTCCTCTGCAAGGACATTAAGCTGCATGATGTTTAATTTCTTCACATCAGCAGGACTGTTAATATTCTCAATATACATGTTTTCTGATACTCCTTATCTTATATTTTAATACATTTTATATCATAGCACCTAAAGTCAGGTTTAGGTCAAGAGGAATGTGTTGGGAGTTTTATACTATTTGCTATAAGGAAATGATGATGCAAAAACAATCGGGTTGAAATTTAAAAATCTATCGGATTGAAAATGCAAAAACAATCGGATTGGAAATCAAAAATCTGTCGGATTGTAATTGAAAAATTAATCGGGTTGAATTATAATGATGAAGAAGAAAATGTATATAGATTAAGCTTAAACCAATAATATTAATGATATATAAGAATAGAATGGAGAGAATATGGAAAGAGAGGATTACAGACCAAGACTGATTGACAATATAATTGATAGTTATTTAGAGGCATTTGGTGCAGTATGTGTGGAGGGACCGAAGTGGTGTGGAAAAACCTGGACATCATCATATCATTGTAAAAGTGAAATTATGCTTGGCAATCCAGATGGTAATTTCCAGAATAGACAATTGGCGCAGATGAGTCCATCGCTGGTTTTGGAGGGAGAGACTCCAAGATTAATTGATGAATGGCAGGAAGTTCCTCAGTTATGGGATGCTGTCAGGTATAAGGTTGACCAAAGCGGTAATAAAGGGCAGTTTATATTGACAGGCTCTGCGACACCAAATCATAAAGGAATATTGCATAGCGGAGCTGGAAGAATTGCAAAATTGAGAATGAGACCAATGTCATTATTTGAAAGTGGAAATTCCAGTGGAGATATTTCTTTAAAAGATATATGTGAGGGTAGAATAGAACCTAAAATATCAGGTGAGGTTGACTTGAGAAAACTTATTGATTTCATTATAAGAGGAGGCTGGCCTGCTAATCAGGAGACAACATTAAAACAGGCGGCATATCTTCCTATACAGTACATCAGGGCTGTATTAGACGATGATGTTTATAGAATTGATAATGTAAAAAGAGATAAGCATAAAATGGAGCTGCTTCTTCGTTCACTTGCAAGAAATGAGGCAACAACTGTAACAAATAAGAAATTAAAAAATGACATTAAGGAAATAGATGATGAAGATATTGATGTGGAAACAGTTTCTGCTTATCTAGATGTTTTCCAAAGACTTTTCCTCACAGACAATCAGAAACCTTTTGAGGCTAAGCTTAGATCATCAATCCGTATTAAGCAGGCAGAAAAGAGACATTTGTCAGACCCATCATTAGCAGCCGCATTGTTAAATGCGACACCTGAAATGTTACTGAATGATTTAAATACATTGGGATTCTTATTCGAAGCATTGTGTGAAAGAGATTTGAAAATATATGCTGAGTCATTTGATGCAGAATTGTATCATTATCAGGATTATAATAACAATGAAATGGATGCAGTTATAGCAATGCCTGATGGAAAATGGTGTGGATTCGAAATTAAATTGGGTGCAAACCAAATAGATATGGCGGCAGAGAATCTTATAAAAATAAAAAATGAAATTAAAGCAAGTGGAGGAATTGCGCCAGATTCGTTATGTGTTATATGTGGATTATCTAATGCTGCATATCAAAGACCTGATGGAGTATTTGTTGTGCCGATTACAGCGTTAAGAAATTGATACTTGTACGGTTGAAATTCCCTGATATCCATGATAAAATAACAAATGAGTAGATTTCAAAACAAAAGAGGGGTAAACCTGCAGAAATGCAGGGACACAAAGCTACAAGTCTAAGTTGATTCAGTGGTCTGGGGAGTATTTGATATATTGAAGATATAAGATGGTTGAGTTGCAGATGATGTCACGGAATGTGATGTTGTCTGCTTTTTTGTTTTTGGAGGAAAGAGAGGATAATAAATATGTATACAAAGATAGGGATACCAGAAAATAACAGTTTAAAGAGCAAGATTGAAGAATTATATGAGTGGTGTGACAAGCGGGACAATGATGATGAGCTTGGAAAAACATATTTTAATGAACCAATAGATGAAGATAAATTAAATAAATGGGAGGAGGCAAATGGCGTAAAGATTCCAGAGACATATAAGGAATGGCTCAGATTTACAGAAAAATGTCTGATTGATGGATCAAGTGCAATGTTTTGGGGAACAGATGATTTCCATCATAATTTCATGCCAGATAATCTGACGGTTATAGGAGAAATGTCAGGAGATGGAGAAGTAGTATGCTTCTCCAATGATAATGGCGAATTCATGGGATATTATGAAGGAGATATTACATATAGAACAAATGATTTTTCTCAGGTTATTGACCAGATATTCGAAAGAAATAGTGCATGGGGTGGAATGTCTAAGGAAGCTATGGAATTATTTATGAAATTTTGTGAAGAAGAATAAAAGAAAAAGCAGAAATGGAACACGATAATTAATATATCATGGGTTCGGTATAAAGAGAAAAAATGTATGACAGCAATAATAGCTGCTTCATTAGCTGTAGCGTTGATATGGCATTAATTATTAATGTGCTTTAATAAAGAGATGTGGGGTAAAATTATGAATTATATATATGACTATATTTCAGAAGAAAGAAAAAAAGAAATAGCAGATATGAATATTGTTGATACATATAATCGTACGGGATATTTAGACATTCCAGGGGATAAGGTTGTCAAAAGCAAAGATGAATATTTTTTATTTTGGTATAATTCACCGGATACACTTTGTCTCAGGCAGCAGATAGAAGAAACAGGCTCGTCTAGTATTGGGAAAAAAAGATATATGCTCATATATGGTGATAAATATATGGATATCGAGATACCTAATGAAAACTGGAAGGAAAAAGTGGAATTTCCAGATGATGCTCATCCGGAAAACTTTAACATGAATACAGATAAATTAAAAATATACAATACAATTGATATGAGTTTTTTAAGAGATTGTGAATACAAAATTGATATATGTAAGATGCTTTCAGAATACATACATGGAGATGCTTTATGGTTTAAGATTAAAAAAAATAAAATTTTTATTGATGATGAAATTATAGTGGAGGAATTCTGATTGGAGTATATAATTAATTTTATGAGTGTAAAAAGGGAAAATATATGGCAGCAATAATAGCAGTTGCATTAATTGCAGCATGGTTATTTATAGGAAATTATCTTCCAAAGATAATAAGGTATATTATAAGCGCTATATTAGATGTTGTTGCAATAGTGCTATTTATAATGACACCAATGAGCTTTATTATAAGAATAATAATTATAGTTCTATTGGCTTTTATGGCAATCATATGGTTGGCAAAGTTTAACAGATTTAATGGTAATAAAAAGATAGAATGTGAACAATCAAGGGTAGACGGTATCATGTTTACAGTGGGGGTAATAATAATTACATTAATTATTGATTTGTTTTAAATAAAAAAACGAGGTAAAATTATGAATTATATATATGATTATATTTCAGAAGAAAGAAAAAAAGAAATAGCAGATATGAATATTGTTGATACATATCAACATACAGGGTATTTAAAGATTCCCACAGGTAGAGTTGTTAAAAGTAAGGATGAGCATCTTTTGTTATGGAATAATTTAGCAGATACACTTTGTCTTAGGCAACAAATAGAAGAAACGAGTTCATCAGATATTGGAAAAGAAAGATATATATTCATATATGGTGATAAATATATGAATATAGAGATACCTGATGAAAATTGGATGGAAAAGGATGAATATCCCAATAATGATCCGGGGTTTAATATAAATACAGAAAAAATGAAACAATATAACACAATTGATTTAAGCTTTTTAAGAAACTGTGGATATAAAAATGAAATATGTAAGATGCTTTCAAAATATATACATAGTTCTGCTGCTTGGTTCAGAATTATAAAAAATAGGATTTTTATAGATGATGAGATGATAGTGGAAGAATTTTGAGCTTTATTAATTGAGAATTAAAAGAAAATGAAATAAGAGAATATAGGCTGGAATATCTCATATGTGATTAGAAATATAAAAATCGTGTTTTTAAGTTTGAAGGTGTAACTTTTGTTTTCCAAACGATTGGGGAGAGATATACATAAAGTTTTGATAAAAGGTGTGGAAACCTATTAATTCAGTGTTCGATGTAAATTTGGTATATTATTTTGGCACATATTCAAGATAATTGACAGTAACAAGACCTACTAATCAGGCAGGAAGAAGCCTTTTTAGTAGGTTTTATAAGTATAAAATGAATGTTCATTCCTCTGGAAAGCAGGAAAAAGACCTACTAAGGAGAAACATTTTAACAGATTGGTAGGTGAACTGGCGGGAGAATGAAAAGAGGCTGCCTGAAATAACCTACTAAATTATGAGCTTGACAATGGTTAGTGGGGTTTAGGGATTTCCGGTTGCCAGATAATCAGGAAAAGGCATACATAGTATGTTGATATTCAGATTTTAATATGTATTTGTAATGTTCCAAAGACGCATTGAAACGGGAAAACATTTATGATAAAATAAAAATCAATATTGAATATGAAGCAGCACCGCCGGACAGCGGGGCTGAATAAGGAGGATATAATGGAGCAGTATAAGCAGGAATTTATAGATTTCATGGTAGAGAGTGATGTGTTAAAGTTTGGAGATTTTACTTTAAAGAGTGGAAGAAAGTCACCTTTCTTCATGAACGCAGGTGCGTATGTTACAGGAACACAGCTTGCAAGACTTGGTGAGTATTATGCAAAGGCTATTCATGAAACATATGGTGATGATTTTGATGTACTGTTCGGACCAGCATATAAGGGAATTCCAATCAGCGTAGTTACAGCAGTTGCTTATGCAAAGCTTTACGGCAAGGAAGTAAGATACTGCTCAGACCGTAAGGAAGAGAAGGACCATGGTGCTGATAAGGGAGGATTCCTTGGAAGCAAGTTAAAGGATGGCGACAGAGTCATTATGATAGAAGATGTAACAACATCCGGTAAGTCGATGGAAGAGACAGTTCCTAAGGTAAGAGGGGCAGCAGATGTTACTATTGTAGGACTTATGGTTTCACTTAACCGTATGGAAGTAGGCCTTGGCGGAAAGGTGAGTGCGCTTGAGGAGATTAAGGAAAGATACGGTTTCCCAACAAGTGCAATTGTATCTATGGCAGATGTTGTAGAACACCTTTACAATAAAGAGTGTGAGGGTAAGGTAGTTATTGATGATGCACTAAAAGCAGCAATTGACAAGTATTACGCAGAATATGGTGTTAAGAACGCATAAAACTGATGTTAATGGAGGGTTAACTATGGAAGAGAATCTTTATAAGAAATTAAAGTCAGTAGGAGCTTCTAATCTTGTATTTGGTATCCTGATAATACTCTTTGGTATCGGTGCAGGTGTAATGATGATTATTAATGGTGCAAGACTTCTTGCACACAGATCAGATAGCTTATTCTAGTGAAGGGGAACTGCCTGGTGGGTTAATTATGCCTGCCGGGCAGATTTGTTATGAAAAAGAAACATTATGTAACGCTTATAAAATGGGCGCTTTTTGTTATATATATGATTCTGCTCTTTTATGTAGTCTTTTTCGCAGAAGGAATGGGAAGGGCAGAGATAGCCAGCGGTTACAAATACAATCTTACACTGTTCACGGAAATCAGGCGCTATTGGCGTTATCTTGGACATTTTGACTCGCTTGGCTGGATAGCATTTCTTAATATAATTGGAAATGTGCTGGCATTCATACCATTTGGAATATTCGTGCCGTGGCTTTCCAATGGCAGAATTAATGTTTTTGCTACATTTGCATATGGATTCGCACTGTCGCTTACAATAGAAACAGGACAGCTTATATGTAAGGTCGGCTGCTTTGATGTTGATGACCTTGTGCTTAATGTACTGGGAGCATTGTGCGGTTATGCGGTATATGCGATAGCATACAGAATAGTTAAAATGTTTAGTAAAAAGGACAGGTGAAAAAATGAAACTTTTTAATAAATACAAGTTCTCTGATAAAAGTCAGGCACTTGGTGGTTTGATATCGACTGCGATGGGAATACTGTCATTGCTTTCTTTAAGTTACGGAGTGTATCTGTCTTTTAAAGCAGCAGGAGAAGGCGGCTTAAGAGTAGGAAGTCTTGGAATATTAAGCCTTATACTTGCGGTAATCGGAACAGTAATCGGACTAATTAGCTTTAAGGAAGATAATAAATTTTATGGCTTATCAAGACTTGGCTCGATGATGTGCGGAATAATAGCAGTATTTATGATAGCAGTATTCTTAATGGGAATATAATCCTTATCAGGGCAGAAGGAGAAAGAAATTGTTTAATGATAATGTAGAAGAGCGTTACGCTCTTGCGATAGAAAGAATTAAAGAGATAGCAGAGGAACCGGGGCTTAAGACGGATGGGTTTGCAGATTATTTCAAATGTATTGCCACATTTATCCTTAAGATGGATAAGCTTGCGGCTGACTTAAAAGCTGATGTTTTCAGAGATTATTCACTTGAAGAATATAAGAATCTGAATACAGGTCTGTATGAAGATGTAATTGGAAAGGCTTACGAGACAAGCTACGCTAATCCGTCATATGCAGCTTCAAAGTTAGGGCTTTCAGAGGGAAGGCTTTTGTCATTCCTTTATGTTGAGATAAGAGGAATGATTGTGTATGCATATGAAGGCAGAATGGCAGAGATGACAGCACTTATGGAGCTTTTTGTTGAAGTGTACTGCATGTGTGCATCGACTGAGGGAGACTGTGGAAAGCCAGATTATAAGCAGATGAAAGAGTCTGTATACTGGTATGTAAGCGATTACAGCGATGACCTTATGGAGTACAGAGTAAGAGAACTGTTAGACCCTGAACTTGATTTTGCAACTAAGATAATTATGGAGTCTGACCTTACAGATGTAAGATATCTGTACAGATTCGGTGAGTATGTTACTGACAATGAGATTAAGACAGCAGAGTATCTTAATTCGCTCAGTGAAGAAGAAATCCAGAAGATGGCAGACACATTTACAGAAGGATACAGAATTGGATTCGAGCTTACAGGCAAGGATTTGTCTAAGAAGAAAACAGTTAATATAAGATACTGTCTGGGATTTGAAAGACTTGTGAGGGCTGAGATTAAGAATTTTGAAAAGCTTGGACTTAAGCCTACAATATACAGGGCAGCGGTCAACACGATTAATAAAAGACTTAACATTAAGGTTGGCTATTACGGAGCTAATCCTAACAAGCAGATGGATTTCGACCATCGTTTTGACAATGCACTTTATATGGATGGCGAATTTGTTGAGAGAAAGACAGGCGCATTAAAGCTTGCATATGAGAAGAACAAAGAGCTTGCAGCGGTGCATGGTGGACCTGCTGTTATGGAGGTGTTTGGTGAAGTGCCATTCGAGCCTCAGATTAAGAGCGAGGCATTAACGCTTGATACAAAGCAGCAGAAGCTTTCTGTGAAATACAGCAATGACGCAGGAAGCATTGTTAATGAGTATATCAAAGGCGAAGAGAGAAGCTTTACAATAATTGCTTATCCGATACCTGAGATTGGCGAGAATTTTGAGGAAATATTCGAGGGTACTGTTAAGATTAATACCCTTGATTATAACAAATATAAAGCTATCCAGCAGGCACTTATTGATGTACTTGATACAGCACAGTATGTTGAGGTTAAAGGAGCTAACGGAAACTGCACAGACATGAAGGTTTCTATTATGAAGATAACCGACCATAAGACGCAGACTGTATTTGAGAACTGTCTTGCGGACGTTAATATTCCGCTTGGAGAAGTATTTACATCGCCTGTGCTTAAGAAAACAACAGGTGTGCTTAATGTGAGCAGTGTATATCTTAATGATATTAAGTTCAATAATCTTACGGTATGGTTTGAGGATGGATTTGTTAAGGACTACACATGCACTAACTTTGATGATGAAGCTAAGAATAGAGAGCTTTTCAAGGCAAATGTGTTATATGACCATGAAACTTTACCACTCGGAGAGTTTGCTATAGGAACTAACACTACAGCATATGTGTTTGCCAATAAGCATGATATTGTGTATAAGCTTCCGATTCTTATTGTTGAAAAGATGGGACCACATTTTGCAGTCGGTGACACATGCTATTCAAGGGCAGAAGATGTGTATGTAACTAATCCGGACGGCAAGGAGATTATCTCAAGGGATAATGAGGTTTCACTTCTTCGTAAGACGGAGCCGGACAAGGCTTATTATAACTGTCACACCGATATTACAATTCCGTATGATGAGATTGGTAATATTACTGTTGTGGCAGAGGATGGAACAAGAACAGACTTGATTAAGAACGGCAGATTCGTGCTTGATGGCACACTTGCGCTTAATGATGCATTTTTAACAGAATCATAAATATATAATTGTAAGCTGTAAACAGGCTTTATCTTGACGCAAAGTTTAAAACAAAGTACAATGATAATTAGTGTTTTCACTAATTTTAATATTATATCTATCGGACATAGGAGGTTAATATGGCTTTAGTAGGAATTGTTATGGGAAGTGACTCTGATATGCCTGTTATGGCAAAGGCAGCAGACATTCTTGAACAGTTAGGAATTTCGTATGAGATGACAATTATCTCAGCACACAGAGAGCCTGACGTATTCTTTGAATACGCTAAGAGTGCAGAGGAGAAGGGATTTAAGGTTATTATTGCAGGTGCAGGTATGGCAGCACATCTTCCGGGTATGTGTGCAGCTATTTTCCCAATGCCTGTTATTGGTATTCCAATGCACACAACATCACTAGGCGGTAGAGATTCATTATATTCAATAGTACAGATGCCTACAGGTATTCCTGTTGCAACTGTTGCTATTAACGGCGGTGCCAATGCAGGTATTCTTGCAGCCAAGATTCTTGCAACATCTGATGCAGCACTTCTTGAAAGACTTAAGGATTATACTAAGAATCTTAAGGAAAGTGTTCAGAAGAAGGATGCCAGACTTCAGGAAGTCGGCTATAAGAATTATTAATTAGTAACTGAATAGTTACATTAACTTACATTTATCATAATATTGAAGGAGAAAGAATCATGGATTACAAGAAATCTGGAGTTGATATTGAAGCAGGTTATAAGTCAGTTGAGTTAATGAAAGAGGCTGTTAAGTCTACTATGAGAGAAGAAGTGTTAGGCGGAATCGGCGGATTCTCAGGAGCATTTTCACTCGCTAAGATTAAGGAGATGGAAGAGCCTGTATTACTTTCAGGAACTGACGGATGTGGAACTAAGGTTAAGTTAGCTTTCATTATGGACAAGCATGATACTATCGGTATTGATGCAGTTGCTATGTGTGTTAACGATGTTGTATGTGCTGGTGGAGAGCCACTCTTCTTCCTTGATTACATTGCATGCGGCAAGAATTATCCAGAAAAGATTGCTACTATCGTTGGTGGTGTTGCAGAAGGCTGCAGACAGTCTGAATGTGCACTTATCGGTGGTGAGACAGCAGAGCATCCGGGACTTATGCCACAGGATGAATATGATCTTGCAGGATTTGCTGTAGGTGTTGTTGATAAGAAGGATCTTATTACAGGCGAGAACATCAAGCCGGGTGATACTCTTATCGGTATCGCTTCAAGTGGTGTACACAGCAACGGATTCTCACTTGTAAGAAGCGTATTTACAATGACAGAGGAATCTCTTAATACATATTACGATTCACTTGGAAAGACATTAGGAGAGGCATTACTTGCTCCAACTAAGATATATGTTAAGACAATGAAGGAAATCAAGAAGGCAGGCGTTAAGGTTAAGGGCTGCAGCCATATCACAGGTGGTGGTTTCTATGAAAATGTACCTAGAATGCTTCCAGACGGTGTTAAGGCAGTAATTAAGAAGGACAGCTACGAAGTACCACCAATCTTTAAGATGCTTGCAGAAGATGGCAATATCGAAGAGCATATGATGTATAATACATTTAACATGGGTATCGGTCTTGTACTTGCTGTTGATCCTGCTGATGTTGATACAGTGATGGCGGCAGTTAAGGCTGCAGGTGAGACTCCATATGTTATCGGAAGCATTGAAGCTGGCGAGAAGGGAGTTACTTTATGCTAAGAGTTGCAGTTATGGTTTCCGGAGGCGGAACTAATCTTCAGGCTATTATCGATGCTGTTAAGGATGGAACAATCACTAACACAGAGCTTGTAGCAGTTATAAGCAATAATGCCGGAGCATATGCACTCACAAGAGCTAAGGATAACAATATTCCAGCATATTGCATATCACCAAAGGACTATGAAAGCAGAGATGCATTTAACGATGCATTGCTTGATAAAGTGAATGAGCTTAATGTTGACCTTATAGTACTCGCAGGATTCCTTGTAAGAATCCCAGAGAAAATGGTTCATCAGTACAGCCACAGAATTATTAATATTCATCCATCACTTATACCTTCATTCTGCGGAGTTGGTTTCTATGGACTCAAGGTTCATGAAGCAGCTCTGGCAAAGGGTGTTAAGGTATCAGGTGCAACTGTGCATTATGTAGATGAAGGAATGGATACAGGAGAGATTATTTTCCAGAAGGCAGTTGATGTACTTGATGGTGATACTCCTGAAACTCTTCAGAGAAGAATTATGGAGCAGGCTGAATGGAAGCTTCTTCCTAAGGCAATTAACAAGATTGCCAATGAACATGTTAATTAATGATTACTGACTAAGTATATAGATAATGATATGCGGAGGAATTAAGATGAAAGTATTAGTTGTAGGCAGCGGCGGAAGAGAGCATGCAATATGCTGGAAGTTAAGCAAGAGTCCTAAGGTTGACAAGATATACTGTGCACCGGGTAATGCGGGAATTGCAGAGCTTGCAGAGTGTGTTGATATTAAGGCAATGGAGTTTGAGAAGCTTGTAGCATTTGCTAAGGAAAACAGTATTGACCTTACTGTTATCGGTATGGACGACCCACTTGTCGGTGGTGTCGTTGATGTATTCGAGGCAGAGGGCTTAAGAGTATTCGGACCAAGAAAGAATGCAGCTATTCTTGAAGGATCTAAGGCATTTTCTAAGGACCTTATGAAGAAATACAATATTCCAACAGCAGCTTATGAAACATTTACATCAGCAGAAGAGGCCAAGAAGTACCTTGAGACTGCTGAGTATCCTATCGTTCTTAAGGCTGACGGACTTGCACTCGGCAAAGGCGTTCTTATATGTGAGAACAAAGAGGATGCACTTGCAGGTGTTGATGAGCTTATGCTTGACAAGAAGTTCGGAACAGCAGGTGATACAATTGTCATTGAGGAATTCATGACAGGCCGTGAGGTTTCAGTACTTTCATTTGTTGATGGTAATACAATTAAGATTATGTCATCAGCTCAGGATCATAAGAGAGCTAAGGATGGTGACCAGGGTCTTAATACAGGCGGAATGGGTAATTTTTCACCATCACCTTTCTACACTAAGGAAGTTGATGAGTTCTGTAAAAAATACATTTATCAGGCAACTGTTGACGCAATGAAGAGCGAGGGCAGACCATTTAAGGGAGTTATCTTCTTTGGACTTATGCTTACTCCAAAGGGACCAAAGGTTCTTGAGTACAATGCAAGATTTGGTGATCCTGAAGCACAGGTTGTTCTTCCTAGAATGAAGAATGATATTGTTGATGTATTTGAGGCTTGTATTGATGGAACTCTTGATAAGGTTGACCTTCAGTTTGAAGATAACGCATGTGTATGTGTAATTCTTGCTTCTGACGGATATCCACTCGCATATGAGAAGGGCTTCGAGATTAAGGGAATGGAAAACTTCAAGGGTAAGGATGATTATTTCTTATTCCATGCAGGTTCAAAATTCAACGAAGAAGGCAAGGTTGTAACTAACGGAGGACGAGTTCTTGGTGTTACAGCACTTGGCAAGGACCTTAAGGAAGCAAGAGCCAAGGCTTATGAAGCTACTGAATGGGTAGATTTCGATAACAAATATATGAGACATGATATTGGTAAGGCAATTGATGAAGCTTAATTAGTTACTGTTAAGAGTCAGGCAAAATGCGAAGCATTTTCGATACTGGCGGAAAATAGTTAGTATTAAAGAAAATGAGGGCAGATGGCTGGAGAATACCGGTTATCTGCCTTAGTGTGTAAATGAGGAGACAACTATGAAAATAACACCAGTTAAGGGTACTAATGATTATCTTCCTAATGAGGTTGAAATCAGGGATTACCTTCAGAATGAGATATTAAAGGTATATGTTGCTAATGGATTTGAACACATTACAACACCTATTATTGAGGATATTGAGAATCTTGATAAGAGTGATGGTGGTGAGAACTTAAATCTTATATTCAAGATTATGAAGAGAGGCGATAAGCTTGAGAAGGCTGTAAGTTCACTTCAGGAAAATCCTAAGACAGGAACGGCCTGTGAGAATGAAATTGCTGATATGGGATTAAGATATGACCTTACACTTCCGCTCAGCCGTTACTTTGCTAACAACAAGGACAAGCTCACTCTTCCTATGAAATGTATCCAGATGGACAGAGTGTACAGAGCTGAAAGACCACAGAAGGGCAGACTTCGTGAGTTTGTTCAGTGTGATATTGATATTATTGGTTCTGATTCTACAGATTCAGAGGTTGAACTTATTCTTACAACAACCAAGGCTCTTAAGGCTATTGGCATGAAGAATTTCAAGGTTAAGATTAACGACAGAAGACTTCTCCGTTCATTCCTTCAGAATTGTGGGTTTACCGAGGATCAGCTTGACAGTGTGTGCATTACATTTGACAAGATGGATAAGGTCGGACTTGACGGTGTTAAGGCTGAGCTTACAGACAAGGGATTTGACGCTGCTGCAATTGAGAAGTTTATCGGATTCTTTGGAAGTGTTTCAAGTGCACAGGAGATAAGCCTTGAAAGTGTTGAGGCTATACTGGATGATAAAGCTCCAGCAGAAAGCGTAAAAGGAATTATCAACACTGTAAATGAGCTTTCAGACGGTCAGTTTGATGTTGTATTTGACCTTTCTTTAGTAAGAGGTCAGGGTTACTATACAGGAACTGTATTTGAAGTTGAAAGTATTGATTTCAAGGGTGCTATCGCAGGTGGTGGAAGATATGACAACCTTATTGGCAAGTTCTTAGGACAGCAGGTAAGCGCTGTTGGATTCTCAATCGGATTCGAGAGAATCTTCTCAATCCTTATGCAGAATGGTGTTGAGACTAAGGCATCAGCAGACAAGATTGCTGTTATGTACGATGAGGGACAGGTTAAGGAAGCCTATGCAATAGCAGAAAAATACAGAGCAGAAGGCAAGGTTTGCTCATTATATGTAAAGCCTAAGAAGATGGGTAAGTTCCTCGGAAAGCTTGAGGAACGTGGATATAAAGGATTTGTTAATGTCAGCAATGGGGACGAGATAAGCTTGTTCTAGTGAGTTTTATGGCGCAGCCTTTTTAAGGGCTGCGCTTATTGCTTCTATAAAGACGGAATATGTATATCTGTTGGCTGAATCATAGGTTATGTTGGTTGTGCCGGCTTCCATGACTTTAGCAGCAACTTCATCGAATGAAGTTGTGAGTTTAGGGTACATGGTAGTGATTGATTCAGAAAGATTAACAAGTTCAATGCTGTTAATGTTAGCAGAATCAACTGTGACCTGGATGTCAACGGGATTACCGTCTAACAGAATAGAAGCGGTATATACTCCGGGGCAGAATTTAGGAGCATCGGCATTATCAAGGGGTGTTTCGATATTAGAAGAAGCAGAAGCATTTACAGTGCTGCTCTTAGGCTGAGTAGTGTTTCTGGAATTATCAGAACCCTTGCTGCCAAGACGGATAACGGCAAATATGGCAAATGCAATTACAATAGCAGCGATAACAGCTCCAATAAGGAGTTTTTTAAATGGAATAACAACAATTTTAGTCTGACTCATCACAAAGAAACCTGCCCTTCATATTCATTATTACAAAATATATGGCGGGGAGGGGGAGATTATGATTAAAATATAAAATGTGTTATACTATTAAAAATGTTTTAAGGGGAGTAACACATGTCATTACAATTAATTCTAGGCAGCTCTGGTGCGGGCAAATCGCACCATCTGTATACACATATAATTGAAGAGTCAATGAAGAATCCGGACAGGAATTATATAGTTGTTGTGCCGGAGCAGTACACTATGGCGATTCAGAAAAGACTGGTGTCTATGCACCCAAGAAAAGGAATCCTTAATATAGATGTCGTGAGTTTTGAAAGACTTGCGTATAAGGTGTTTGAGGAAGTGGGTGAAGACAATCTCGAAGTTCTTGATGATACAGGAAAGAATCTGATTATTAAAAGAGTTTTGGAGCAGAACAAGGACAAATTAAAATATTTTGGAAGTAATCTGTCTAATACAGGATTTGTGTCAGAGATGAAGTCTGTTATATCAGAAATGCTTCAGTATGATATCAAGCCGGATGTTATGCAGGAGGCGGCAGGCGAAGCATACAGTGATTCAGAAGGAAGTGCAGCACTTCAATATAAGTTAGATGATATCGTGCTTGTATACAACGCATTTGCAGAGTACATAGATAAGAACTACATTACTAAAGAAGAAATACTTGATAAATTATGCAGCAAGGTTACAGAGTCAGAGAGAATAAAGAATTGTGAGATAGCATTTGACGGATTCACAGGATTTACTCCGGTTCAGTACAATTTACTGACAATTCTTTTATCAATGTGTCCGAAGATATATGTTTCCCTGACAATTGATGCATCTGAGCGTGAAAATTCAGTAAGAGGCAGGGAAGAACTTTTTTTCATGAGTAAGGACTGCGTATCAAAGCTTTATAAGATATGCGATGGTGAACATGTGAAAGTCCTTGAACCTGTGTATATTGCAGGAAAAGCAGTACCGGGAAAGAATGTAATTGTAAATGTTAATTCAAGATTTAAGAATTCAGAAGAACTGGATTTCCTGGAACAGAATCTTTTCAGAAACAATTTGGGAAGATTTAACCAGAAGACTGACAATATCGTTATATATGAGGGAGCTGTTGCCAAGGAAGAATTAGCATTTGCAGCAGGCGAGATAATAAGACTTACAAGACTGTGCGGATACAGGTATAACGAGATTGCGATAGTTACTGCAGATATGGACGGTTACGGCAAGCTGGCAGCTAACATATTAAAGCAGAACGATATACCATATTTCTTAGATTACAAGCGCCATGTGACGGACAATCCATTCATTGCGGCAATTAACGGTGCACTTGGAATAATAGAGAATAATTACAGCTATGACAGCATATTAGGATTCCTCAGAACCGGAATGAGCGGAATGAAACGCGAAGATATTGATCTGTTAGACAATTACTGTGTTGCGGTCGGAATCAGAGGCAGAGCAAAATGGCATGAGCCGTGGATAAGAAAATTCAGGGGAACAGTCAATAATACTGACCTTGAGAAGCTTAATTCACTAAGAACAATGATAACTGATATGTTAGACCCGCTGGAAGAAGTGCTTAAGTCAAAAGAATCCAATGTGGCTGATATGGTGAAGGCACTTTACGAATTCCTTGTGCGTGAAGATATGGAGAAGAAGGTAAGTGCGCTTAATGACAGCGAGTACACTGGTGATGAATATGCGCAGTTATATAAGAAAGTTATAGAAGTATTAGATAAAATGTATGCTCTTCTTGGAAGCGAGAAGGTTGGTATTAAAGAATTTAACAAGATACTTGCGTCAGGATTTCAGGAGATTAAGATAGGACTTATTCCGCAGACCAATGACTGCGTTGTTATCGGAGATATAGAAAGAACCCGTCTTGACAATATCAAGGTCATGTTCTTTGTCGGAATCAATGACGGCAATGTACCTAAGAAGGCTGATTCAAGAAGCGTTCTGTCAGAAAGCGACAGGGAGTATCTTGAGGATAAGGGAATAGTTATGTCAGCTTCCGTGAGGGAGAAAGCATTTACACAGAGATTCTATCTGTATCTTATTATGACAAAGAGTGCGGAGAAGCTTTACATGTCATATGCGGTAAAAAACAGCGAGGGTGCGGCGCTGATGCCTTCATATATTATAAGAAGTATGAGAAAAATGTTTTCACATTGCCTTAAGTTATCTTACAAAGACACGGCACAGCAGAATTCTTATGTAACAATACCGCAGGCGGCTAACAGCTTTGATAATACTGAAATTGCTGCAAATGTAGATGAGGATATTATTGATTCACTTACTGGCGGCAGGCTTGTCGGAAGCGTTACATCTTTTGAGAACTTTGCAGAGTGCCCATTGAGGTATTACTTAAGGTATGGAGTTGATTTAAAGGAAAGGGAAGAATTTACATTTTCACCAGTAAACTTTGGCGTCGTACTGCATGCGGTTATCCGTGAGGTATGCGACGAAATCAAGAAAAACGGTGAGTCGTACTATCTGATATCAGAGGAGAAGCGCCGCGAGATGATAAAAAGAAGTGTCGCTGCAATTACTGACATATACCAGAACAGTATCCTTAAGGATTCAAGCCGTAATTCATTCATGATTAAGCGGATGGAAGACCTTGCAGACCGCACTGTATGGGCGATGGGTGAGCAGTTAAAATGTGGTGATTTCGTGCCATTTGTATTCGAGCATAAGTTCAATATGGAAGTCGGGGACGGAGACAGAAAGCAGCTTATGAGCGGAACAATTGACCGTGTTGACATATGCGAAAACGGCACAGATGTATATGTAAGAATTATCGATTACAAGACAGGAAAGAAGGATTTCAACATAGTAAAGACCTACTACGGAATTGATATCCAGCTTATGGTCTACATGGAAGCGGCAATGAAGCTTGTGGCGAAGATGCGTCCGGGTAAAAATGTGATTCCTGCCGGAGTGTTCTACTACAACATAAGTGACCCGATTGTATCTGCGACAACAGAGAGTGCAGAAGAGATAGAGGATAAGATTAAGGGAGAACTGCGCCTTAAAGGAATGGTTAATTCGGATAAGGATATTGCCGAGAAGATGGACAATACCGAGGGTACATCACTTAATATTCCGGTTAGCAGAAAGGCTGACGGCGGATTTGACTCACGAAGAAGCAAGGTGATGAATACAGAGCAGTTTAATATGCTTGGAAGATTCGTTGATGTAAGGGCGGTTGATACCGCGGATAGAATTGCAGGTGGTGATATCAGGAGAAGTCCTTATAAAGATGGACAGTTTTCAAGCTGTGACAGATGTCCTTATGGGGCAGTGTGTGGATTTTCAGTGGATTTACCGGGCTGCAATTACAGAAAATTAAAGAAATTCGATGATGAAGTGTTATGGAATAATATAAAGGAAGGGGTTGATGAGAATGGAAAGAAAATGGACACCGGCGCAGAAGAGCGCGATTGATATAAGAGACTGTAATGTGCTGGTTTCGGCGGCTGCCGGTTCAGGAAAGACTGCTGTTCTGGTAGAGCGAATCATTTCCATGATTACAGACCCTGACAAGAATATAGATATAGACAGGCTGGTTGTTGTTACATTTACAAAGGCGGCAGCAGCCCAGATGAAAGACAAGATAAGAAAAGCACTTGATTCAATGCTTGACGAGAATCCGGGGGATGTGAACCTTTTAAGACAGATAACACTGCTTAACAATGCACAGATAACAACGATAGACAGTTTCTGTCTATGGATAATCAGAAATCATTTTCCAGAGGTTAATCTGGACCCAGGGTTCAGGATAATGGACGAGGGTGAGAAGAAGCTTATTGAAAATGATGTGTTGGAAGATGTGCTTGAGGAATTCTATGCCGAAGCAGATGAAGAATTCTTTAATCTTGTTGATGCATTTGGCATGGGACGGGACGATTCAGGGCTTGTGAGCATTATAGATAAAATATACCGTTTTTCTAGAAGCAATCCGTGGATTGATGAGTGGTTTGACGAGTGCATGAGGGTCTATGATGATGAGACTTACGATAATCCTGCAATTAAGGAGCTGTATGATTCAATTAAAAATGCACTTCTTGATTACCGTGATAAATATAACAGATTAGTACATATCTGTTCTGAGCCGGCAGGACCTGCAGCATATACAGGCGCTTTGCAGTCCGACCTGCTTGGAATTAATGAGATGATTAATTCACAGGATTTTGGCGAGCTTGGCAGAAAGGCGAGAACATTTTCATTTGAAGCCTTGTCAAGAAAGAAGGATGCGGGGGCGGACCCGGCTCTTAAGGAATATGTCAAGGGGCAGCGCAAGCTGTTTAAAGATTATATAGGAAGACTTAATGATAAGATATTCTTAAAAGATGATGAAGGAATATTTGCAGACATGCAGGGAGCAGGTATTCAAATACGGACTTTACTTAAAGTGTCAAAGGTGTATGCCAAGCGTGTTTCAGAGGTGAAGCGTGAGAAGGGCATAATTGATTTTAATGATATGGAACATCTTGCACTTTCAATTCTTGTAAAGAAGGAAGACGGAAAGCTTGTATACACAGAGACTGCCGACAAGCTTGCGAACAGATTTGAAGAGATACTGATTGATGAGTATCAGGATTCCAACCAGCTGCAAGAGGTTATTCTTAATGCAGTGTCCAAGACGAGACTTTCAGGTGAGAATAACAATATATACATGGTTGGTGATGTAAAGCAGAGCATATATAAGTTCCGTCTTGCCTGCCCGGAGCTTTTCATAGAGAAGTATGATACCTATAGCGAGACCGGTGACAATGTAAGAATCGAGTTGCAGAAGAACTTCCGAAGCCGTGAAAATGTGCTTGAGTGTGCAAATGATGTGTTCAGTCATATTATGAACAAGAATTTTTCGGGAATCGGGTATGACGAAACTGTAAGGCTTAATGCGGGGTTTCCATATCCTGAATACAGTGACAGTAATTATGGTGATGAAGCTAACAAGAGTACAGATGTAATTCTTATATCTTCAGAGAATGAAGAAGAAGCTACGACAAGAGAGCTTGAGGCAGACAGGCTTGCAAAGCTGATTGAGGGAATAGTTTCTTCTGGCGTAAATGTGTATGATGCAGATGAGAATATATACAGACCGGCAGAATACAGGGATATTGTAATTCTTACAAGGTCAGTTACAGGCTGGGCAGATACATTTGCAGATGCCCTGATGGACAGAGGGATACCAGCATATACTGACTCGTCAACAGGATATTTCAGTGTGCGAGAGATACAGGTAATCTTAAGCATGCTTACAATAGTAGACAATCCGGTTCAGGAGATAAGCCTTGCGGCGGCAATGATGTCTTATTTTGGCGGCTTTACGGCAGCAGAGCTTGGAATGGTGCGAAAGCTAGGCAGGGAGCATGCGGATAAGAATACACATAACAACCTGTATGAACATTTGAAAGCAGTTGCAGTGCTTGGCGGAGCAGATAATATACAGGAGACGGATGTTAAGCAGCTGTCCGGCAAATGTGCATTATTTCTTGCAAAGCTCACAGAGTACCGCGACAAGAGCAGTGTAGAGCCGCTTTATGACCTGTGCTGGGAAATGATATATGATTCAGGCTACTATGACTATGTGGGAACAATGCCTGCCGGAGCACAGAGACAGGCTAACTTAAATGTTCTGCTGGAAAGAGCAGCAGGATATGGAAAGTCAAGCTATTCAGGATTGTTTAATTTCTTAAGATATATTGAAAGACTTAAGAAGTTCGATGAAGATTTTGCAGAGGGGGCTGCAAGCCTTGATAATGAGAATCTTGTAAGAATTATGAGTATTCACAAGAGTAAAGGTCTGGAATTCCCGATTGTAATACTTGCAGGAGCGCATAAGAGTATTAATTTCATGGACGCGACAGCGCCTGTGCTTGTAGACCAGAACTTAGGAATTGCGGTTGATTATGTTGACCTTGAAAGAAGAACCAAGACACCGACTATTATAAAGGGCGCAATGGCAAGAAGAATTGTAAGAGAGTCGATAGCAGAGGAAGAAAGACTTCTCTATGTTGCCATGACAAGAGCGAGAGAAAAGCTGATAATTACCGGAGTTGTAAAAGACGCAGACAAGACACTTGATAAATACAGAGCAAAATCAGAGGAACTTGCAACGGATGGAACATTATCTTATGCGGACAGTGAAAATATAAAGAATTATCTCGATATGATAATGCCGGTGTGTCTTATGGATTCAGATAAATTAAAAGGCAGTTTTAAAGTTATGGTTGATGCCGTGGAGGATTCTGAGGCTGATGCGGATGAAACAGGGAATAGTTTTGAAACAGGAAACGTGACTGATATAGATGCCGTTAAAGCCGGGGAAGCACTTGATGGAAATAATGAAGCTGGTTATCCGTCGTTAGACGAACTTCCGGAGTATGTTCCGGCTGATAATGCTTCCGGCAGAATGAAGCTGACAGTTTCACAGCTTAAGGCAATGCAGGCGGAGGATAATTCAGAAGAAAATGCTTACATGGACGATTCTGTTAAGGAAGCATTTGAGAAGGAAGCGTACGATGAGCAGGCGGCAGATAACGGAAATAGGGATGGACAGACAGACAGTGAAACAATTGCTGAACCATCAAATTCTATAATTCCGAAGTTCATAAGCGGTGAGGAAGTGCAGCTTGCTGCTAATGAGCGTGGTAGCGCATATCACAGGGTTATGGAATGTCTTGACTATTCAGTGAGTGTGAACCTTGATGGAGTTAAAGCTGATATTAACAGAATGTTAGAAACCGGAAAGATGAATGAATTACAGGTGAAAAGTGTCAATTCGTGGGATATCAATACATTTGTACAATCAGATACAGGCAGGAGAGTTGCAAATGCAGTGAACTGTGGCAGTGTCAGAAGAGAACAGCCTTTTGTATTTGAGTACGAAGGACAGCTTATACAGGGTATAATTGACTTGTATTTTGAAGAGGACGGAGAATTTGTGCTCGTGGATTATAAGACAGACAGAGTTATGAAAGGCGAAGCGGGCGAAAAAGAACTTGTGAGACGATATGCAATCCAGCTTGATTATTATGCAAAAGCATTGACACAGCTTACCGGGAAAAAGGTCAAAGAAAAGATAATATATTCATTTGCTTTAGGAAAGGGATTAAGTGTATATTAAACCATTGCATAATTAAGAATCATGTTATATAATAAAATGACATATGAGATTATATTGCCGATGCAGGCTGAATTAGGAGGATATAATGACAAGAACATACGCTGTTAAGTATAAGAGCAAGTCTAAAATGTTGACAACACCAGAGCTGGTTGCACAGACAGAGGAAGATATCAAGGCATTAGAGCTTGTAAAGGATGCTGTAATCAAAGAGGATGGACAGGTTGTTACTGTTGAGGTTGAGAATGAGGATGATTTTGGGCCGGTTATGGACAGAGTAATCAATATTTTCAGAAGAATTGATGACAAGTCTGAGGTTTCATACAAGTTCGGTCTTAACCGCGAATAATTAGACTATTAATCAGAGTAAGCCTGTGAAGCTAAGACTGCGTCACAGGCTTATATTATGTATATGCCTGGAAAGGCATGAATTATTTGATAAGCTACGTATTATGTGATATAAAGGAGTAAAACAGTGAGTTTAGAAAGTGAAATTAAGAAAAGAAGAACTTTTGCCATTATCTCTCACCCGGATGCTGGTAAGACAACATTAACAGAGAAGTTCCTGCTTTATGGAGGAGCCATTAACCTTGCAGGTTCTGTAAAGGGTAAGAAGACTGCCAAGCATGCAGTTTCCGACTGGATGGAGATTGAGAAGGAAAGAGGTATTTCGGTAACTTCTTCTGTTCTTCAGTTTAACTATGAAGGTTACTGTATCAATATTCTTGATACTCCGGGACATGAGGATTTCTCAGAGGATACCTACAGAACTCTCATGGCAGCAGATTCAGCAGTCATGGTTATTGATGCTTCTAAGGGTGTTGAGAAACAGACTATCAAGCTTTTCAAGGTATGTGTTATGAGACACATTCCTATATTTACATTTATCAATAAGATGGATAGAGAAGCTAATGATCCATTTGAGCTTCTTGATGAAATTGAGAGTGTACTTGGAATCTCTACATGCCCAATTAACTGGCCTATCGGATGCGGTAAGGAATTCAAGGGTGTGTATGACCGTAAAGAGAAAAATGTTTCTTTATTCAAGGCAGCCATGAATGGTCAGAAGGAAGTTGATACTGAGATTGTTGATGCGTCAGACGAGGCAGTTCTTAAGGACAGAATTGGTGATGCTTTCTATGACAAGCTTCAGGAAGATATTGAGCTGTTAGACGGAGCAAGTGCGGAGTTTGATCAGGAGATGGTAAGTGCAGGTGACCTTACACCTGTATTCTTTGGTTCAGCGCTTACTAACTTTGGTGTACAGACTTTCCTTGAGCATTTCTTATCAATGACAACTTCACCACTTCCAAGAAAGTCTGATCAGGGAATTATTGATCCATTTACTGAGGATTTCTCAGCATTTGTATTCAAGATTCAGGCTAACATGAATAAAGCACATAGAGACAGAATTGCTTTCATGAGAATATGTTCCGGTAAGTTTGAAGCCGGAATGGAAGCCAACCATGTTCAGGGTGGCAAGAAAATAAGACTCAGCCAGCCACAGCAGATGATGGCGGAGGAGAGACATATTGTAGATGAGGCATATGCAGGAGATATTATAGGTGTATTTGATCCGGGTATTTTCTCTATTGGTGATACTATATGCAAGTCTAATAAGAAATTTGCATTTGAGGGTATACCTACATTTGCACCAGAACATTTTGCAAGAGTAAGACAGATTGATACTATGAAGAGAAAGCAGTTCATCAAGGGTATCAACCAGATTGCACAGGAAGGTGCAATTCAGATATTCCAGGAGTTCAATACAGGAATGGAAGAGATTATCGTGGGAGTTGTCGGTGTTCTTCAGTTTGAGGTTCTTGAATACCGTCTTAAGAATGAATACGGTGTTGATATCAGACTTGAGCCGCTTCCATATGAGCATATCCGCTGGATTGAGAATCCTGAGGAAATTGATGTGAACAGAATTGTCGGTACATCAGATATGAAGAAGATTAAAGACCTTAAGGGCAATCCACTTCTTGTATTTGCCAATAGCTGGTCTGTTAATATGGTACTTGAGAGAAATGAGGGCTTAAAGCTTTCAGAATTTGGAAGAAACTAGTTGTACGATACATTTAGGAGTCAGGTGATTACATGAAATCAGTATACAAATGTAGTGTAAAAAGAATAGCAGCACTGGCAGTAATGGTATGCATGCTTGTGTTTGCAGGACTTGCCTTTACATCTGTAGTAAATACTAATGCGGAAGAAGCTATCGGTCAGGGACATGTAAATTATGATGTTACCGGACTCAGAATAAGAACTTCAACATCCACAAGTAATAGCAGTAATATTATTACAACGGTGAGTGGCGGATTTAAATTTGATATATATGGAGAGACAACTGATGATGGCGATAAATGGTATGATATAGGCTTTTATATGGGTGAAATCTATAAAAGAGGATATATTTTTGCAGCATATGTAACTGTTGATAAAAGAACAGATTATAAGCCGGATGCTGATTTCGAGGAATATCTTAATCAACAGGGATTTCCAGAAAGTTATAAAGAAGGATTGAGACAGTTACATGCGAGCCATCCGAACTGGGTGTTTGTGGCAGACCATAATGGCACAGACTGGAATACAATGGTTCAACAGCAGAATGTGAAAACAAGAAGTCTTGTTCATAAGGATAATATAAGCTCATGGAAATCAATGGCAGATGGTTGTTATGATTGGGAAAAGGGAGAATGGTATTCATTTGATAGTGGAGGATATGTACAGGCTTCAAGTGAACTTGTTCAATATGTTCTTGACCCAAGGAATTTCCTTAATGAAACATATATTTTTATGTTTGAAGGATTATCCTATGATTCGTCGGTACAGAATAAAGATGGAGTAGATAGTGTTATAGATGGATCATTTATGGATGGTTCATCTCATAATCTTGATGGATATACATATTCTACACTTCTTATGAAAGCTGGAGAAGTTTCAGGAGTGAGTCCGTATCATCTTGCAACAAGAATAATTCAGGAGCAAGGATATAAGGGAACTGGAAGACAGATATCTGGTAATGTCAGCGGATATGAAGGGTACTATAATTATTACAGCCAGAATGCTTATGCATCAGATGGTTATACTGCAGTTCAGAATGGATTGAGATATGCAAAAGGCACAGACACAAAGACATTAAGACCATGGAATACAAGGTATAAAGCTGTTGTAGGTGGTGCTATCAATCTGGGTTCATGGTACATTAATAAGGGACAGGATACTTTATATTATGAGAAGTTTGATGTGGTAAATTATTCGCATCAGTATATGACAAATGTTTTGGCTCCAAAATCTGAGGCTAAAACAAGTAAGAAAGCATATAGTGAAACAACTCTTAACAATACTGCATTTAAATTCATTATTCCTGTATATGAAAATATGCCAGATGAGGTGTGTGCTGAGCCTACGGGAGATGGAAATCCAAATAACAGGTTAAAGAGTTTATCAGTTGAAGGATATACATTTACTCCAACATTCTCACTTTATACAACAGAGTATGATCTTATTGTTGAAAATAATGTTTCTAAAGTTACTGTCAAAGCTGATGCGTTAGCGGATAATGCAAGTGTAAGTGGAACAGGTGAACACAATTTATCAGTCGGTAACAATAAAATAGTAATTTCTGTCACTGCTGAAAATGGAGATGTTGAAGAATACACAATTAATATTGTAAGAAAAGCAACAGATTCGGAGCCGGATAATAATCCGGTTGAAGAGAATGGCTTTACATGTACTTATGATATTGATGAAAACAACAGTATAATATCAGGAATAAGTGTGGGAAGCACTGCATCGGATGTTATATCTAATATAACATTTAAGAATGGCTGTTATGGAAAAATATCAGGTGCAGACGGAAAAGAGAAAACATCTCAAAAGATTTCTACGGGAGATACATTTATCGTATACACAAAAGATGGAAGAGAGTATAAAAGGTATGCCGTAGTGATTTATGGTGACATTAATGGAGATGGTGAAATATCAAGTCTTGATATGTTGTATATAAAAAGAGATGTCCTTGAAATTAAGTCATTGACAGGGGCATATATAAAGGCAGCGGATGTTAATCATGATGGGGTGGTTAATAGTATAGACATGTTATATGTTAAGAGACATGTTCTGGATATCAGGTATATTGAACAGTAATTGTGAGGAATAATTAATGATAAAAAATTTAAAAGGGATAATAGCATGTATTCTTACTGTATGTATGTGTCTATTATTACAGATGAACAGCATAAATGTAGATGCAGCTGAGACAGCCAGTATAAGTATAGGTTCAGCAAGTGGTAATGTTGGAGATACAGTAACAGTAACTGTATCAGTAAGTGCACCAAGTGAAGTATATTTGTGTGACTTTTATATAAATTATGATGCATCTATACTGGAGGCTGTTTCGGGATATGATGCAGGGGGCGGCGGAACAATCCGCTTATTATCTACAGATAAGACTAGTTTTAGTATAAAGTTTAAAATTAATAATCCTGGTTCATCAGCAATCTCGGTTGTTACATCAACTGCAATTGTAAGTTCTGCTTATGAAGACAGACTGGTAATAAGTTCCTCTTCAGGAACAGTTACCGGAAAAGCACCTGTAAGCTATTCATCAGATAACACATTGTCATCGCTTCAGATAAGTCCGGGAACGCTTTCACCAGCATTTTCACCGGAAATTACAACATATAATGCATCTGTTGACTCTGATGTGGAAGAACTTGTTGTAAGTGCGGTTGCCAATGACTCTAATGCTAAAGTCAGCGTCAGCGGAAGAAAAATGGATCCGGGAAGAAATACAACTACAATTACTGTCACTGCAGAAGATGGTTCAGTAAAGAAATATATAATATATACGACCAGAGCAGCAGGCAGTAATGAACAAGAGACACAGACCGAAGCAGAAACACAGACTGAAGTTCAGACAGAGCAGGCTGATAATATACAGGTTACTATAGATAAAGTACAGTATACAGTTATTCAGGATTATTCAGAGCATGAACTTCCAGAAGGCTACGAAGAAACAGAAATTGATTATAATGGCGGAAAGATAATTGCAGGAAAAGGCTTAAAAACAGGACTTATCCTTATGTATCTTGAAAGTGACAATGGTGAAGGAGGCTTCTATGTGTATGATGAAACTGCAAAAACATTTTCACCATATAACACAGTTGATGAACCCCAGGTAACATTTGTTGTTCTTCCAATACCGGATTCAGTCAACAAACCTGATGGGTATACACTTACCAGATTCACAATGAATGGTAAAGAAGTTGACGTGCTTATTGATGCTGACAGACAATATTGTCTTTTCTATGGAGTGAGTTCGTCAGGAGAAAAGGGCTGGTTCAGCTACAGAATAAGTGATGCAACAATACAGGCTTATTCGATAGATAAAAGCGATATTTCTGGCATCATAAATACATCTGGAAAAGATACAAAACCAGCGAATAATAAGGGCTATATTGCTGTTATATCAATTCTGTCTGTTTTAATAGCTGCATTTGCAGTTGTTACGGGAATCCTTTGTTCTAAGCTTTCTAAGGTAAAGAAGGTATTTAATATGGCATCAAAAGATGGCGTTGACCTTGATTCATATACAGAAAAAGAAATAGATGAGTATGATCTTGACGATTATGAAGAGGGCGGGGATTATGATGATCTTGATTCTTCATCTGATGAAATTGCTTATGGTGATGACAAATCAGGTAAGGATGATGTCGAAGAACTGAAACTTTTTGATATTGATGATGATAAGTAGATAATTAAAAAGCCTTAGTGTAAATGTGTTTTTTGATTCACATTTCACTAAGGCTTTTTCTTATTCTTCCGGAAGTGACCAGTTTTCTGCCTGATTATAATAGTCGGCGGACATTTCGCTAAATTGGGCGGACATGTATGGATCATCTGTTGCTGCGGAAAGTTCCTCATAACATTTACCAAGCAAAGACAAAGGCTTGTTTCCGCTGCTTGCCGCATCAAGTATGCTTTCTGTTTCAAATGCAGCATTATACAGCCACAGCACAGCTTCTTCATAGTCTGCCTGGTTCATGTAAAATGTTCCGAGAATCAGACACATTTCAGCAGGAGGATTGTCAGCAACTGCTTTTAAAGTGGTCTTAAAGAATGAGTCAGTGTCACCATCTGCCATATATATCTTAGCAAGAATACAGTTGATTTCTTTCATTAAATCATTGCTTCTGCCTTCTTTGGAAAGAACATTTTCAAATATATTCCTGAAAGCAATAAAGTCGGAATCTTCACCAGATATAAGAAGCTCTTTACACAGCATGGTAACTACATAATCTTCAATGTGGACTCCTTTTTCAAATGCTTTGAAATATGTTGAAAAGTCTCTTTTACTATGGTCGCCCGCCTGCATGTGAAGAATTTCAATGTCACTGTCATATACGACTGGCGTGAGCCGTACTGTTTCATGTATTGGTGAAATCCATGTGAATGGACGGAGCCTTTTGAAAAGCTTCGGGCGGAGTTCTTTGTGTGCATTGTATACAGAATTATATTCTGATGCATTGACATAATACATCTGAACAATGTCTATCTCTGGAAGAAGCATATGTTTCAATTCTCTTAATGCGTAGTTGTTGGTATCATCAAGCACTTCGTCTGCGTCAGCACTGAATATGTAGTCACATCCAGCTTTGGAAAATGCGAAATTTCTTGCGGCTGAAAAATCATTTATCCATTCAAAATCATATATTTTGTCGGTGTAGTGAGCTGCGATTTCTTTGGTATTGTCAGTTGAGCCTGTGTCTACAATAATCAATTCATCATAAGTTCCTGCGTATGAATCAAGACACCTTGCAAGGATGTCCTGCTCATTTTTTACAATCATGCACATGCTTATTGATATCATGTTTTTCTCCTGTTCTTAATTGGATTTATATAGGTTATATCGGTAAATGCCTTGATTTTTTTAGGTATTCGTAAGATACTTGTTATCAATGATAACATATATCTGATATGAGGTACACAATGTCAAAAAAGAAATCTGCAGCAGAACCAGTTGAATATATAGACAGTCAGGCTTTTGACGCGGCGAAAGAGAAGATAATCGGTAAGAGACACAATGACAAGGGGATAGGTACTTTGTCGGAAAAGACGCTGCATGCAGTATTAAAAATGTATTATGAACCCGATGAGGATAATCATGAGGTTGCAATAGATGGTTATTTTGCAGATATATATAACGAGCATGGGATAATTGAGATTCAGACGAGGCAGCTTAACAAGTTAAGGGATAAGCTGTCAGTATTCCTGAATGAATATCAGGTGAGGGTTGTATATCCAATGCCATATGAGAAGTATTTAAGCTGGATTGAGCCGGAAACGGGAAATATTACTTCGAGAAGAAAGTCGCCGAAGCGGTGTTCAATGTATGACGCGATGTTTGAACTGTATAAGATTAAAGCATTTTTAAAGAATCAGAATCTTAAGGTTACATTGCTGCTGATTGATATGGAAGAATATAAGCTTCTTAATGGCTGGAGTTACGATAAGAAGCGCGGAAGTGTGCGTTATGACCGCATTCCTGTTGGAATAAGAAAGATAGTTGAACTGGACTGTCCACAGGATTATATGCAGTTTGTACCAGAGGGACTTGGGAAGAACTTTACTTCAGCGGATTTTGCAAATGCAGCGCATATTGACAGGCAGACTGCTGCCAGTGTACTTGCAATGCTTAATTACATGGAACAGGTTAAAAGAGTCGGAAAGACAGGCAATGCCTATATATATGATATTGAAGAACATTATTGAATGGAGATAGTATGTACTCTGTAAATGGAAACTGCTTTCGAATATCTGTAAGAAATCTTGTGGAATTCATGTGTGCAGAAGGTGATATTGACAACAGGAATACAGGCAGCAATGATGTGAAAATCATGCAGGAGGGGGCAAGGATTCACAGGAAAATCCAGCACAGCATGGGAACTATGTATCATGCGGAAGTGCCTTTAAAGATTGAGATACCGCTTGTATCTGACTTAGGGATTGAGTATGTATTACAGGTTGAAGGCAGGGCTGACGGTATTATTGCAGATATTAATTATGACGAGGATGGCAATAAAGAGCCGGAGAGCGATGCAATAATTGATGAGATAAAGACTATGCAGACAGATGTTTCTCTGCTGAAAGAACCGGTCTATGTGCATAAAGCCCAGGCACTGGTATATGGTTATATATATGCAAGCCAGAAGAAGCTGTCAAAGATTGGAATCCAGATGACTTACGTTACTCCTGAGCCTGAGACAATCAACAAGTTTCTGGAAGAATATACATTTGAAAGAATTGAAGAGTGGTTTAATAAGCTGATTACAGGCTTTAAGAGATGGACTGATTATACATTTGATGAAAGACTAAAAAGGACGGAATCAATCAGAGAACTTAAGTTTCCTTATGAATACAGGGAGGGGCAGAAGAATCTGTGCGTGAGTGTATACAGGGCTATTGAAGATAGTGAGAATCTGTATATTCAGGCACCTACAGGTGTCGGAAAGACGCTGTCTACTGTGTTCCCGGCTGTGCAGGCACTTGGTCAGCAGATGGCAGATAAGATATTTTACCTGACATCAAAGACTATAACAAGGACTGTTGCGGAGGATACTTATGCCATTCTGAGGGATAACGGGCTTCATATGAGAACTGTTACTCTTACAGCGAAGGACAAAATATGTCCACTTGAGGAACGTAACTGCAACCCGGTGGCATGCCCATATGCCAAGGGGCATTTTGATAGAATTAATGATGCTGTGTATGACATTATAACGAGCCAGATGGTTATCGGGAGAGATAATGTCATGGAATATGCCAACAGGCATAATGTCTGTCCGTTCGAGATGTCACTTGATGTTTCGTACTGGTGTGATGGAATTATATGTGATTATAATTATGTATTTGACCCGGATGCGTCGCTTAAGAGATATTTTGGCAATGGTGCGAAGGGTGATTATGTGTTTCTTGTGGATGAAGCACATAACCTTGTGGACAGAGCAAGAGAAATGTACAGCGCAGTGTTGAAAAAAGAAGATTTTCTTGCGGCTAAGAAGCTTGTCAAAGAGATGGACAAACGGCTTGCAGGCGCACTTGACAGATGTAACAAGCAGTTGCTCGAATATAAAAGACAGTGCGATACATTCATGGTTGTGAGTGGTCTTGGAACATTTCCAGCCAGCCTTGAGCGTGTCATGGGACTTATGCAGAAGTTTATGGAAAGGCATAAGGGTGAGCCTGTGACTAACGAGCTGCTCGAGTTTTTCTTTGCAGTGAGACATTTTCTTAATATGTATGACTGTGCTGATGAAAAATATGTCTATTATAATGAGCATGATAATGATGGAAACTTTCTTGTACATCTGTACTGCGTTGACCCGTCTGGCAACATAAGTGAGAGACTTTCACAGGGCAGAAGCACGGTATTCTTTTCAGCAACGCTGCTTCCGGTCAATTATTTTAAGGAAATGCTTTCAGGTGATGTGTCGGATAGAGCAGTGTATGCACATTCATCTTTTGAACCTGATAATAAGAGAATTGTCGTGGCTACTGATGTGACAAGCCGTTATACAAGAAGAAACGCAAGGGAATATGCCAAGGTACATGATTATATTATGCATATGATTTCTGGCAGAAGCGGCAGATATATGGTGTTCTTTCCGTCATATTCTTACATGGAGAGTGTTCTTGAGTGCTTCAGGTGGGAAAATGGTGTTAATGTGGTCGAATGTGGTGGAGAAGATACATTTTTACCAGAAAGCTGTGTGAATGTGCTTGTGCAGGGAAGGTTTATGAAGGAGGCTGACAAGGAGAGTTTCTTATCAGCATTTTACGAGGAACTTCCAGAAGGGGCTTCACTTGCAGGATTCTGTGTGCTTGGAGGAATATTTTCCGAAGGCATTGACTTAAAGGATGAGAGCCTTATTGGAGCTGTCATTGTTGGAACGGGGATTCCGATGGTGTGCAGGGAGCGTAACATTTTAAGGGATTATTTTGATGAATTTGGCAAAAATGGATATTCGTATGCTTATGTTATTCCGGGAATGAATAAGGTGCTTCAGGCAGCAGGAAGGGTTATAAGGACGGATACGGATAAGGGTGTTATTGCACTTCTGGATGACAGATTCATGAGTGGTGAATATGAGCGTATGTATCCAAGAGAGTGGAACAGGATATTTCCAGTCAGTCTGGGTAATGCTTATAAATGTATTAAGGATTTCTGGACGGAACAGGATATATAGGGCATTGATAAAAAATGTACAATGTTAGAACTTGTAGTCGGACTGTATGTGTGATAGAATTTAGACAGATATTATTAAGGTCCGGATATATGATGATTTGGTTTGATTATGGGAGATGGGCTTATGCAGAACGTGGAAGAGATTAATAAGAATATAGAAAACAAAACTGCAGACAAGCAGGTCTGGCAGTCTCTGGGATTTGATGAATTACAGGCTATTGAGATTATCAGAGGAATTGAGAATGGCATTGATGTGAGTGTGTATTGCAAAGAGGAATTCAATGCTGCCCAGATGAAAGCATTAAGACTTGGTCTGGAAGAAAAACTTGATGTAAGCAGATTTGCAGATTCACAGTATGATTATATGCAGATGGAAGAATTGAAGCAGGCTGTGCGTAGCGGAATGAATATGGATGATATATGTAATCCTAAGTTCAGTCATTCTGTTATGAGAGAGATAAGGCTTGCATCAGAGCTTAATTATGATCTGACAAGGTATGCAAAGCTTGGTTATTCAGGAGAGGTATTAAGACAGATAAGACTTGCAAAAAAAGAAGAGATTGACCTTACATTTTTTGTTGAGGATAATTATGATGAATATCAGCTCAATGAGATAAGGCTGGGAATACACAGTTGTGTCGATATAACTAAGTATCTGCTTCATGAATATAATGGGAAACAGATGGAACAGATAAGACTTGGACTTGAGGAAGGGATTGATGTTACTCCATATAACATGGTTGGATTTTCATCGGGACAGATGAAACAGATAAGACTTGGACTTGAAGAAGGAATAGATGTTTCTGAATATGCAGATCCGTTTATTGATGCGGTAAGCATGAAAGAGGCAAGACACAGAATTTCTGATAAATGGAATGACGAGAAGCCTGCACTTAATGAATTGCAGTCACAGGAAATTCTTATGGGACTTACAAGCGGTGTAGATGTTTCTTTATATGCTGATCCAAGATATACCTTTAAAGAGATGGAGAAGATAAGACTTGCACTTGAGAGGGGAAGTAATCTGGATGGGCTGCTTAAGTATGGATGTTAAGATGCAGCTATTACAGTACAGTATTTTGATAATGAATGGATAAGACCTTCGGAAAGGGGGAACAGCATGAGCAATACAGAAATAGTTAATGAAACAGCTGATATAGATGATATCGAGTTACATGAGGTTTATGTATATATTGCAGATGATAATATGAGCGCATCAGTCAGGCTTGGCAAATGTGATGAAGGATATACATATGATGAAGTCATGAATAAGCTATCGCTTAATGGAATTAAGACGGGAATAGATGAAGAAAAAATTCGATGGATGATTTCACAAAAAATATATGACCAGCCTGTTGAAATTGCTGTTGGTAAGCCTGTAAATACAGGAAAAGACGGATATTATGAATTCTTTTTTGATACTGATGCAATTAATAACAACAGACCAACAGTAAGAGAAGATGGTTCTATTGATTATTTTAACCAGAAGAGATTTGAAAAGGTTAATGAAGGGGATCTGCTGGCAAGATATCATGAGCCGACTAAAGGGGAATTTGGCTTCGACATATGCGGGAAGCTGCTTGTGCCTAAACCAGGAAAACCCAAGCCAAGACTGCATGGTAAGGGCTTTAAGACATCTGAGGATGGGAAAGAAACTTATGCTGCAATATCTGGAAAGATTGAATACTGCAACTATGATTTAAGTGTTGTTAATGTGTATGAGGTTAATGGTAATCTTGACATGAGTATGGGTAATATTGACTTTAACGGGGATGTTAATATTACAGGCAGTGTGAGAAGTGGTGTAACAGTTCATGCCATGGGAAGTATATATGTTGGAGGCTTCGTTGAGGGAGCAACACTTATTGCTGGGAAAGATATTGTATTAAAGGATGGCGTTAATACTAAGAATTCAGGAAAGATCGAGGCAGGGGGAAATATATCTGGCAGATTTTTTGAGAATACAGAGGTTATTGCCAAAGGAGACTTACAGTGTAATTATATTCTTAACTGCAGGGTGCTTACATATGGCAGGGTATTTGTTGAGGGACCAATAGGTTCTATTATAGGTGGTGATGTAACTGGTGTTATGGGAATCAATACTACATCATGTGGACATGAAAGCAATGTAAAGACTTTGTTGAGGGTTGGTTCGACCAAAGAAATCAGAAAAGAATATGCAGAACTTATTATGGAACTTAAGGAAGTAGACGGACAGATTGAAACTTTTGAAATTGCTAATAAGAAGTTTGAGATGATTAAACAGAACATGCCTGAAAAGTATGATAGTAAAATGGCATTGAAAGTTACCCAGTCAAAGATTGTAAAGATGGCTCAGAAAGCCAAGCTTGAAGAAAAGAGCAAGGCATTATACAATCTTATAAGAGATTCAGAGAGAGCAGTTGTTAAAGTAAAGAATCATATATATCCGGGAAGCAGGGTATATATGGATGATAAGACTTACATGCCAAGTTCTGTATTTTCACATATTATTGTTAAGAAGACGCCAAGCACGATTATTCTTAGTGATTATGATGAATAAGTATATTACAGGGAGAGTATTATGATAGAAGAAGTTGTTTCGGTGGAATTGCCGGTGCATGAAAGGCTGGTAGTAAGAAAGAACAGGCTTACGAATGAAGGAAACGGCATTGATATGCCAAGAATTTCTATAGTTACAGGTACTCATGGGGATGAACTTGACGGACAGTATATCTGCTATGAGGTTATCAGAAGAATTGAAAGAGAGAAGAATAAGCTTAAAGGAATTGTAGATATTTATCCAGATATTAATCCTCTTGGACTTGATACAGGTTCAAGAGGAATTCCTATGTTTGACCTTGATATGAACAGGGTTTTCCCTGGTGATAATAATGGAGCGATGGCTGAATATGTGGCAGCAGGTATTATTGAAGATATTATTGGAAGTGATTTGTGTATTGATATCCATTCAAGCAATATATTTGTAAATGAGATGCCACAGGTAAGAATTAATGATGATACGCAGGAAAAGCTTCTTCCTTATGCGAAGATGATGAATGCACAGTTTGTGTGGATATATTCGTCTATTACTGTGCTTGATGCAACTCTTGCCTATAGTCTTAACCATCTTGGGGTGCCTACTCTTGTTACGGAGATGGGTGTTGGAAACAGAATTACACCAAAGTATTGCAGGGATATTGTTGATGGTATATTTAACCTTATGTCTCATATGGGAATATGGGATGATGAGCCAAAAGAAGTGAATGAACCTATTATTTCTACAGAAGGTGAGGTTACATTTCTTACCGCTAAGGAAAGCGGAATATTCGTATCAGCAGTTGATTCTATGGGAAGGATTGGAATTGGAACGCATATAGGAGATATTATCGAACCTATTGAGGGAAGAATAATCCAGAGAATTGAATCGCCTACAGATGGAATTATATTTACATTAAGAGAGAATCCGGTGGTACATAAGGGGGCTCTTATAGCAAGAGTTTATGGTGGCAGATAATGAAGAAAGAGATTATTTATTCTTTAAAGGGTATATATAGAGAAGATTATCAGATAGAAGGCTACAGATTCGGCGGCGGTGAGAAGTCGGCATGTATTGTTGGTGCATTAAGAGGAAATGAGATACAGCAGCTGTATATATGTTCGCAGCTTGTTAAAGCACTTAAAGAGCTTGAGGCTCATGGTGCAATATCACACAATCATGAGATTCTTGTTATCCCATCTGTTAACAGATTTTCCATGAATGTAGGAAAGAGATTCTGGCCTACAGATAATTCTGATATTAACAGGGCTTTTCCTGGGGATGTTAATGGAGATACAACCAATCAGATAGCAGGAACACTTTTTGACAGAATTAAGGGTTACAGTTATGGCATACATTTTGCGAGCTTTTATATGCCGGGTGATTTTATTCCTCATGTAAAGATGATGGATACAGGATTTCAGAGTGCGAGTCTTGCCAATCTGTTCGGACTTCAGTACGTTGTTATTAGAAAGCCGAAGCCAATGGATACAGTGACACTAAATTATAACTGGCAGATGAATGGTACTAATGCATTTTCAATATATACTAACAGCACAGATATGATTGATGAGAAGTCTGCAAGACAGGCTGTGTCATCTGTTCTCAGGTTTTTAACCAGAATGGGTATTCTTAAGTACAACAATCACAGTGGATATATTGCAAGTGTTATCAACGAATTTGACCTTATGGCAGTCAAGACTTATGATGCAGGATTTTACAAGAGACTTAAAGAGCCGGGTGACCCTGTATATCATGGAGAACTTATTGCACAGATTCTTGATCCATGCGAGGGTACTGTTAAGAGTGAGATAATATCACAGACAGACGGTATTGTTTTCTTCGCACATACAGGTCCTACCGTAATGGGTAATCAGGTTGTTTACAAGATAATAAGAAGAATGCATGAATAGTTGTTTGAAAATATGTTTTATTGTGATACAATGGTTAAATATTAATAATTAATATAACTAATCTCAGGAGGAAGATATGAGCGGCGTAAAGAGAGTTTTTGTCGAGAAAAAGAAACCATTTGCAGTTAATGCGAAAGAATTACTTGAGGAGATAGGAGGATATCTTGGAATAAAGACTATTACAGATGTAAGAGTTCTTATCCGTTATGATATTGAGAATCTTTCAGAAGAAACATATAAGAAAGCACTTACTACTGTTTTTTCTGAGCCACCGGTAGATGATGTTTATGAGGGAACATTTCCAGCGGGAAAGGACGATTTCGTGTTCTCTGTAGAGTATCTTCCAGGACAGTTCGACCAGAGAGCTGATTCTGCAGAACAGTGTGTTAAGTTCTTTAATGAGAATGAGACACCAGTTATCAAGACTGCTGTAACTTATGTATTGACAGGAACTGTTACTGATGAGGAGAAGAACAGGATTAAGGAACACTGCATTAACCCTGTTGATTCAAGACAGGCAGCAGAGGATATTCCAGAAACTTTAGTTACTGAGTTCAAGACTCCTGCTGATGTTATTTATTTTGACGGATTCAAGGATATGCCAGAGGATAAGTTAAAGGAATTATATGATTCTTTAGGACTTGCCATGACATTTAAGGATTTTAAGTTCATTCAGGAGCATTTTGCTGGTGTTGAGAAGCGTGATCCTTCTATGACTGAAATCAGAGTACTTGATACATACTGGTCAGATCATTGCCGTCACACAACATTTGCAACAGAGCTTACAGATGTTAAGTTTAAGGACGGATTCTATAAAGCCCCTATGGAAGCTACATATAACAAGTATCTTTCAGACAGAGCAGAAATATATAAGGACCGTAAGGACAAGTTCGTATGCCTTATGGACCTTGCACTTATGGGGGCTAAGAAGTTAAAGGCTGAGGGTAAGTTAGCTGATCAGGAAGAATCTGATGAGATTAATGCCTGCTCAATTGTTGTTCCGGTTGAGATCGATGGAAAGACAGAGGAATGGCTTGTTAACTTTAAGAATGAGACACATAACCATCCAACAGAGATTGAGCCATTTGGTGGCGCAGCAACTTGTCTAGGTGGTGCTATAAGAGATCCATTGTCAGGACGTACATATGTATATCAGGCAATGAGAATTACAGGTGCAGCAGACCCTACTGTTCCGGTATCAGAGACAATTCATGGAAAGCTTCCACAGAGAAAGCTTGTCACAGGTGCAGCTCACGGATACAGTTCATATGGTAACCAGATTGGACTTGCTACAGGATATGTTAAAGAAATCTATCATCCTGATTATGTTGCCAAGAGAATGGAGATTGGTGCAGTTATAGCTGCTGCTCCAAGAAGTGCAGTTAAGAGAGAGAATTCTGACCCGGGAGATATCATTATTCTTCTTGGTGGAAGAACAGGACGAGATGGATGTGGCGGAGCTACAGGTTCATCTAAGGTTCATACAGAGAAGTCTATTGAGGATTGTGGTGCTGAGGTTCAGAAGGGTAATGCTCCTACAGAGCGTAAGATGCAGAGACTCTTCAGAAGACCAGAGGTTACTAAGCTTATTAAGAAATGTAATGACTTTGGTGCAGGCGGTGTATCCGTTGCAATTGGTGAGCTTGCAGCAGGTCTTAAGGTAGATCTTGATAAAGTTCCTAAGAAGTATGAAGGTCTTGATGGAACAGAGCTTGCTATATCAGAGTCTCAGGAGAGAATGGCTGTTGTAGTTGATCCTAAGGATGTTAAGGAATTCCTTCAGTATGCTGCTGAGGAGAACTTAGAGGCAGTTGAGGTAGCTGTTGTAACAGAAGAACCAAGACTTGTTCTTAACTGGAGAGGCAAGGATATCGTTAATATTTCAAGAGCATTCCTTGATACTAATGGTGCTCATCAGGAGACTAAGGTTGTAGTTGATATTCCTTCACAGGAAGACGATTACCTTAAGCCGGTTAAGGTTACAGATGTACGCGGTAAGTGGTTAAAGACTTTAGCAGACCTTAACGAATGCTCACAGAAGGGACTTGTTGAGAGATTTGATGGTTCTATCGGAGCCGGTTCAGTATATATGCCATATGGTGGTAAATATCAGCTTACAGAGACACAGAGCATGGTTGCAAAGCTTCCAGTGCTTAAGGGTTCATGCGATACAGTAACTATGATGTCTTATGGATTTGATCCATATCTTTCATCATGGAGCCCATATCATGGAGCAATCTATGCTGTTATAGATTCTGTAGCTAAGATTGTTGCTGCCGGTGGTGATTTCAGTAAGATCAGATTCACATATCAGGAATACTTCAGAAGAATGACAGAAGATCCAGAAAGATGGAGCCAGCCATTTGCTGCACTTCTTGGTGCATATGAAGCACAGATGGGATTCGGACTTCCATCAATCGGTGGTAAGGACAGTATGTCAGGAACATTTGAACATATTGATGTTCCACCAACACTCTGCTCATTTGCTATTGATGTAGCTAAGGAAGGGGATATTATTACTCCTGAGCTTAAGAATGATGGTGATGTATTAGTCAGATTTGATATTAAGAAGAATCAGTATGATCTTCCAGATTTCGAACAGGTTAAGGCACTCTACAGTGCAATACATGAGCTTATCCAGAAGAAGGCAATCGTATCTGCATATGTTCTTGATGCTAACGGACTTGTGCCAGCACTCAGCAAGATGGCATTTGGTAATAAGTTAGGTTTTGAGATCAGCGCAGACGTTAAGGAAGATGACCTCTTTGCACCAGCTTATGGCTGTATCGTTGCAGAAGTTCCAGCGGACAAGCTTAGTGAGATTACTACAGCTTATACTAAGGTTGGTACTGTTAAGGATAATGGTAAGTTCACATACAAGGAAGTTTCAATTAATGTAGAAGAAGCATTAAGCGTATGGGCTGATACCCTTGAGGGTGTATTCCCAACTAAGGCTTCTAAGGAAACTACACCGGTTGAAAGCAAGTTATATGAAGCACCAAGCGTACATGTATGCAAGAATAAGGTTGCTAAGCCAACAGTATTTATACCGGTATTCCCAGGAACTAACTGTGAGTACGATAGTGCCAAGGCATTTGAAAGAGCCGGTGCTGATACAATCGTTAAGGTATTCAAGAACCTTGATGCTGAGAGTATCAGAGAGTCTGTTGATGAATTTGAGAAGGCTATTAACCAGGCACAGATTATTATGTTCCCTGGTGGATTCTCAGCAGGTGATGAACCAGATGGTTCTGCCAAGTTCTTCGCGACAGCATTCCGTAATGCCAAGATGAAGGAAGCAGTTGAGAAGCTACTTAATGAGAGAGATGGTCTTGCACTTGGTATCTGTAATGGATTCCAGGCACTTATCAAGCTTGGTCTTGTACCTAATGGTAAGATTACAGGACAGGATGCACAGTCACCTACACTTACATTTAATACAATTAACCGTCATATATCTAAGATGGTATATACTAAGGTTGTCAGCAATTTAAGTCCATGGCTTGCTAATGCTGAACTTGGCGGAGTATACTGCAACCCAGCTTCACATGGTGAAGGAAGATTTGTTGCTCCTAAGGAATGGCTTGATAAGCTCTTTGCTAACGGACAGGTTGCTACACAGTACTGTGACCTTGACGGTAATGTATCTATGGATGAAGAGTGGAATATCAATGGTTCATACATGGCTATTGAAGGTATCACAAGCCCAGACGGAAGATGCTTCGGTAAGATGGCACATTCTGAGAGACGCGGTGACAGTGTTGCTATTAATATATATGGTGAGCAGGATATTAAGATATTCGAATCTGGTGTTAAGTACTTCAAGTAATAGTGCATTTTGGTTTAAATAATAATTGTATAATATAAATAAAAGACCTTGCAGATGATTGATTTATCTGCAAGGTCTTTTGTATTTTCAGTAAATATATTAAATAAAAATAAAATATATAATAATAAGTAGAAAAAATATTTTAAATATATTATACTATTAAATACGAAACAATATTGATGATGAATATAGTTCATAGTATAATTAAAGGGGATAATGTATGGGGAAAACAAAAAATAAACTGAAAGCAGATGTTGTTGTAAAAAACTATTGGCGTAATAATGAACAATTTGCGGATTTTTTCAATGCGGTTTTATATGAGGGGAAACAGGTAATAAAACCTGATGAACTTGAAGATATGGATACGGAAGAATCTTATGTATCAGAGAATAAAAAATATGTTGAAAGTGTATTTGCTTCAAGAGATAATATAAAGATACGAAAGAAATCAACAAAACATGATGTCGAGTTGTGCATACTTGGAATGGAAAGTCAGGAACATATTCATTATGCAATGCCGATGAGAGTTATGGGATATGATTATGGTTCTTATAAAAAACAATATGACAGTAATGCTGTTAAATATAAGACAGCAAAAGGATTGTCTGATGATGAGTTTATTTCTAAAATGAAGAGAACAGATAAATTTATACCGATAATAACTATAGTTATATATTATGGGGAGAAGGCATGGGATGGAGCGGTATCATTACAGGGAATGTTGGATATTCCTGAAGATATGAAAGCATTTATCAATGATTATAAAATGAATTTGGTTGAAGCAAGAAAAAATAATTTGAAATTACATAATATTAATAATAAGGATTTGTTCAATCTTTTTGGAATTCTTTTGAATAGAAATGGTAATTTGAATGAAATTAAAGAAAAAGCAATAAATTATGCAGCAGAGCATAAAGTAGAAAAGTCCGTTATAATGACTGTGACAGGTGCAGTTAATTGCAAGATAGATTATAATATGCTTGAAAAGGAGGCTGATGCTGATATGTGTACAGTATTCGAGGAAACACGCAAAGAGGGAGAAGCTAAGGCAATTATTGAATTAGGATTTGAATTTGGATTATCTGAAGAAGAAATTCTTGACAGACTTCAGAAAAAACTCAATATATCATTACAGAAAGCACAAGAATATTTTTCAATGTTTGCTATGAAAAAAGTGATAAAAGATGAGAAATATTAATTTAATTATAGTAAGACGTATGTTATAATTAAAAATACTATTTAATATAGTGCTTTATGAAATTAAAGGTAAAGGGGAGATATTTAAACAATGGCAAGAGATAAAGTCAGCACAGATATATTATGGAAGGACAGGAAGAGAATTCTCTTCCTCGGACTTCCATGGTCATTTACAAGATATAGTGTATCTAAGGACAGATTCTTTATAAGCAAAGGATTTTTCAGCGTTAAAGATGATGAGGTAAGACTGTATCGTATTATGGATATTTCATTGGAGCGTTCATTCATGCAGAGACTTGTCGGAGTGGGAACTATTAAAGTATGCTCAGGAGACAAGACGATGGGTGACTTTGAGATTAAGAATATCAAAAGACCTAAGGCTACTAAAGAGCTGTTATCAGATCTTGTGGAGAAGCAGAGAGATATCAAGAGAGTTGTCAACAGAGAGAATATGATTGACGGTCATGATCATTCAGATGGTAATGCGGATATTGATGACTTTGACAATAATGATGACGATGCACCATTTGACAGATAATTTGTAAAAATGTATTGACAGCTATATAAAAAGATGATATTTTAATAGTTAGTTAAAGCTAACTGATGTAACGGGTATCCAGTTAGGATATCCGTTATTTTATAAATATGGGTTAGACAAAGCTAACAAAAGTAAGGCAAATGAAAGGACGAGAATATGAGCGTAGTTATTATTGGTGGAAATGAATGTATGGAACGCCAGTATCAGCAGATATGTAAGAAACACGGCTGCAAGGCGAAGGTATTTGTAAAGGAAAAAAGCGGATTTTCCAAGCAGATTGGAACACCGGATCTTATGATACTGTTTACTAATACGGTTTCTCATAAGATGGTTTTATCAGCTGTTACAGAGGCTAAGAAGAATGATGTAAATATAGTAAGAACACATTCAAGCAGTGCGGCATCGCTTACAAGTGTTTTAGAAACATATTTAAGCGAAAGCAGGGCATGCTGATAAAGAAGAGGATAAAGTGCAATATGGAAGGAAAAGAAAAATGGTCTGTACAGATGTATTGGGAAGAATTGAGCGGGAAGTTATAAAAGAGTGTTCTCCGACGCTTGCCGGATTAAAGACGGGCAACCTTTTTAATTACAGATATGATAATATATCTGATTTTAGGAAAGAGCTTGCAAGTGTAAACAGAAAACTTAACGCCAAAGGCGTGTATGTTACATTTTTAAAGCGAAATGAAAAGAGTGCACTTTTATATGTGTTCAGACCTGACAGATTAGAGAAGGATTTGTCACAGCCAGCAGTACAAAATGTACTGAAAACATTTGGATATACAGATTATAAAGTTGGAGCAAGCATCAAGCATCTTAAACAGAGAGTGGGGGAGAACACATGCTTTCCACATGAAATAGGGCTGTTCTTAAGTTACCCTGTGGAAGATGTAATCCAGTTTATAAGACAAAAGGGCTGCAATTACAAATGTTGTGGGGTATGGAAGGTGTATTGTGATGAGGCATTCAGCCAGAAGATGTTTGCACGTTACAGAAAATGCACAGAAGTATATTTAAGAGTCTTTGACCGAGGCAGAAGCATATCTGCATTAACGGTTTAAGCATATAAAAAGTAAAAAAGGAGAGATTGTATAATGAGTAAAGTAGCAGTAGTTTATTGGAGTGGAACAGGTAATACAGAGACAATGGCTAACGCAGTTGCAGAAGGTGCTAAAGGAGCCGGAGCAGAGGTTGATGTACTTGTGGCAAATGATTTTAATTCAGGAAAGGTTGCTGAATATGATGGAATCGCATTCGGATGCCCGGCAATGGGAGCAGAGAATCTCGAAGAATCAGAGTTTGAGCCAATGTTCACAGAGGTAGAAGGAAGTCTTAGCGGTAAGAAAATTGCACTTTTCGGTTCATATGGATGGGGAAGCGGCGAATGGATGGCTGACTGGGAAGAAAGAAGTAAGGCTGCAGGTGCTGTTCTTGCAACAGACAGCGTAATCTGTCAGGAAGCACCAGATGATGATGCTGTTGAAAACTGCAAAAAACTTGGGGCAGCGTTAGCATAATTATTTATTGCCTGTAATATATTGAAAAGATTGCACATTTTGCCCCTGGTTGGTTATATCAATCAGGGGTTAAACTGTTCTAAAAAATATTATAAAAATATAACAAAAGTTGTTGACATCTAATGACCATTAGAATATACTAACCAAGGTGGTAATGAAAAACATTATCAATATGCTAAAAAGAGGAGATGAGCTTATGCCATTAACTATGATTGATGAAGGAACTCCATACACAATCCAGCGGATTGGTGGAAAGGAAGAAATAAGACGTTTTCTTGAGAATCTTGGATTCGTTCCGGGAGCAGTAGTAACAGTTGTTTCTAAAGCTGGCGGTAATGTCATTGTTAACATTAAGGAATCAAGAGTGGCCATAGGAAAAGATATGGCTAATAAAATTATGGTATAAAGGACTGAATATGACGGTTCTTATATAAAACTAAAATAAGAAGGAGATAAACTATGACTTTAAGAGATGTATCTGTAGGCCAGACTGTTAAAGTTACCAGGTTAAATGGTGATGGTCCGGTTAAGAGAAGAATTATGGATATGGGAATTACTAAGGGAGTTGAAGTCTATGTAAGAAAGGTAGCACCTTTGGGAGATCCTGTAGAGGTTACAGTAAGAGGCTATGAATTATCGCTTCGTAAAGCCGATGCCGAGATGATAGAGGTAGGCTGATTTTTTTTACATGCAGGTTAGCATAATCTAATTAATGTAAGAATTGTCAAATGTTTGTTAGCAGATGCATAAACATTTATATAAAAGAAATGAGGTAGTCAAATGTCAATTAAAATTGCATTAGCAGGTAATCCAAACTGCGGTAAAACAACATTGTTTAATGCTTTGACCGGTTCTAATCAGTTCGTTGGTAACTGGCCAGGTGTTACAGTTGAGAAAAAGGAAGGTAAATTAAAGGGACATAAAGATGTAACTATTATGGATTTACCAGGTATTTATTCACTTTCTCCTTATACTCTTGAGGAGGTAGTAGCAAGAAATTATCTTATTAACGAAAGACCTGATGCAATCATCAATATCGTTGATGGTACTAACATTGAAAGAAACCTTTATCTTTCAACACAGATTATGGAACTGGGGATTCCAGTTATTATGGCTGTTAACATGGTCGATATCATGGAAAAGAACGGAGATAAGGTTGACCTTGCCAAGTTAGGAAAGAACCTTGGATGTGAAGCTGTTGAGATATCAGCTCTTAAGGGAACTGGCATTAAGGAAGCAGCAGAGAAGGCTGTTAAGCTTGCAGAGAGCAAGAAGCTCAATACAATTGCTCACAAGTTTGATGATAAGGTTGAGGCAGCTATATCTGCAGTAGAAGATAAGCTTGGTCTTGATATTGTTGAAGAACAGAAGAGATTCTTTGCTATCAAGCTTCTTGAGAAGGATGATAAGATTAAAGTCCTTATGAAGAATGTTCCAGATGTTTCAGCTGAGATTGAGACTCTTGAGAAAGAATTTGATGATGATACAGAAAGTATTATCACTAATGAAAGATATACATATATATCTTCAATTATCAGTGGATGTTTTGCAAAGAAGTCTGAGAAGAAGCTTTCTACATCAGATAAGATTGATAGAATAGTTACTAACAGATTCTTAGCACTTCCAATATTTGCAGTTGTAATGTTCATCGTATACTATGTATCAGTTACAACAGTTGGTACATGGGCAACAGACTGGGCTAACGATGGTGTGTTCGGTGATGGCTGGCATCTCTTCGGAATTGGCACTTCAGCTTACGAAGAAGTAGCTGATGAGTATGGTGATTCAGATGCAATCATCGGGGCATATATCGACAGCCTTGGTGATAAAGGTGAAGAGTATGCAGATGCTATTGATACAGAAGCTGATGATTATGATTCAGATGCAGCAGTAGCAGCATTAAAGAAACTTGAAAACACAGTTCCAGCTAATCTTACATTAGATTATGATGTAGAAGATGAGGAAAATCTTAGTGTAACAACAGAGACAACAGATGCAGCTGGTGTTAAGGATGCTATTGAACAGTGTATAGACAATGATGGTGCAGCTCCAGATCCTGCTAATTATGGTGTATGGGTTCCTGGTATCCCAGTGCTTCTTGAGTCAGGACTTGATGCAATTGGTTGTGTAGACTGGTTAAAGGGTCTTATCCTTGATGGTATTGTAGCCGGTGTTGGTGCAGTACTTGGCTTCGTTCCACAGATGCTTGTATTATTCATATTCCTTGCATTCCTTGAGTCTTGCGGTTATATGGCACGTATAGCATTCATTATGGATAGAATTTTCCGTAAGTTCGGTCTTTCAGGTAAGTCATTCATTCCAATGCTTATCGGTTCAGGTTGTGGTGTTCCTGGTATCATGGCTTCACGTACAATTGAGAACGACAGAGACCGTAAGATGACAATTATGACAACAACATTTATTCCTTGTGGAGCTAAGCTTCCATTCATAGCAATGGTTGCCGGAGCTATCTTTGATGGTGCTCCATGGGTTGCTCCATCAGCATACTTCCTTGGAATATTCTCAATTATCTGCTCAGGTATCATCTTAAAGAAGACAAAGTTATTCGTTGGAGATCCGGCACCATTCGTTATGGAGCTTCCAGCATACCATCTTCCAACAGTTGGTACAGTATTAAGAAGCATGTGGGAGCGTGGATGGTCATTCATCAAAAAGGCCGGAACAATCATCACACTTTCAACAATCATTATCTGGTTCACAACATACTTCGGATTTGTTGATGGAACATTTACAATGCTTGCAGATGATCAGATTGACTTCTCTATTCTTGGCAGAATTGGTAAGGCAATCGCATGGATATTTGCTCCTTTAGGATTTGGTAACTGGCAGGCAACTGTTGCTTCTATTACTGGTCTTGTAGCTAAGGAGAATATCGTTGGTACAATGGGTATCCTTTACTCAGCAGGTGAGGGAACAGTATATGCTAACATGGCAGCTACATTTACAGTAGTAAGCGGATATGCATTCCTTGCATTCAATCTTCTCTGTGCTCCTTGCTTCGCAGCAATGGGTGCTATTAAGAGAGAGATGAACAACACTAAGTGGTTCTGGATTGCAATCGGATACCAGTGTGGATATGCTTACCTTGTAGGTCTTGTAATTAACCAGATTGCTGGTCTTATTACTGGCGACACAGCATTTAATGTATTCACAGTAATCGCAATTCTTATAATTGTTGGCTTCATTTATCTGTTATTCAGACCATATAAGGAAAGTAAGACATTAAAGGTTGATTCTAAGAAGCTTTTAAATGCAACAAAGTAATTAAATGATATATTATCGGAGGTGTAATTATGCTGGGAACAATTATAGTAGGAGTTATATTGGTGATTATAGTTGCGCTTATTGTACGCAGTATGGTACACGACAAGAAAAACGGTAAATCGTTCACATGTGGTGGCGACTGCGGTAAATGCAAAGGTCACTGCCATTAAAAGGAGGTAACGGGTGGTCAGAAATCCTGATAAAGACAAAGACATTATTATTTCTCGTCTCAAGCAGCAGGGTTGCAGGATAACTAAACAGAGGCTTATGCTTCTTGATGTAATTCTTGAAGAGGACTGCTCAAGCTGTAAAGAGATTTATTACAAGGCAGTAAAAAAGGATCCTAAGATTGGGGCTGCAACTGTATATAGAATGGTTAATACACTGGAAGAAATAGGTGCAATTAACCGTAAGAATATGTACAGGATAACTTGTGATGAGAATGATAATGGCGGTTATACTGTAAGATTAAACGATGATTCGTCAATTAATTTATCAGAAAGCAAATGGAGTAAAATTATTGAGTCAGGGCTAGAAGCCTGCGGATACATTAAGAATCAGAAGATAACAAGTGTAGTTGACAGGAAAAAGGCAGTTTCAGTTAATAAATAATATTTACTAATAAGGGAGAGATGAAACTGTTTCATCTCTCCTTTTGCTATATTGAGAAGATTTCTCAATAAGTGGATTTATGTAGAAATGTTACATAATGTGTAATATAATAACCGTCAAACTTAAGAAACATTTATTGTCCAATATGGACAGAGAGGAGCACAGTATGAAAATTAATAACTTAAAAAAACCAGGACTTTTTGCAGCAGGTGTATTATTTGGAACAGCTGGAATTAAGATTCTTACAAGCAAGGACGCAAAGAAGCTTTACACTAACTGTACAGCAGCAGTTTTAAGAGCTAAATCATGCATAATGAAGACAGCTACAACTGTTCAGGAAAACTGCGAGGATATATATGCTGATGCTAAGACAATCAATGAGACAAAGTATAACACAGAAGAAGTTGTACTTGATTCAGTAGATGAAGATGAGGAAGCGTAACAGAGTATGAAATTTATAATAAAGCATGATGTGCCCGGAAGAATCCGCGTTCACATGGATGCTTCTGGCATGACTTTTACACAGGCTGATACCTTGCAGTATTATCTTAAGAATCTGCATGGCGTTACGAATGCCAAGGTGTATGAGAGAACTGCAGATGCAGTTGTTGAGTACAGATGTTCAAGAAAGACTGTGATTGAAGCTATTGCTAAGTTCAGATACAGCAATGTTGAGGTTCCTGAAGAAGTTCTTGCAACATCAGGAAGGGCAATCAATTCTCATTATACTGAGAAGTTAGCGGATCAGGTATTATGGAGAATCACTAAGAAGCTGTTTATTCCGGCACCGGTATGTGCGGTATTAACAACAGTATCTTCAATGAAGTACATTTATAAAGGAATCAGAACACTGCTTGCAAGAAAGCTTGAGGTACCTGTCCTTGATGCAACTGCAATAGGAGTTTCTATCTTAAGAAGAGACTTTAATACAGCTGGTTCAGTAATGTTTCTTCTTGGTATAGGTGAGATAATAGAGGACTGGACACACAAGAAGTCGGTTGACGACCTGGCAAGAACGATGTCACTTAACGTTAATAAGGTATGGTTAAAGACAGATGATGCAGAAGTACAGGTATCTGTGAAAGATGTTAAGGACGGAGATAATGTAATAATCCGGATGGGTAATGTAATCCCATTTGATGGAACTGTTATCAGTGGTGAGGCTATGGTTAATCAGGCTTCACTTACAGGAGAATCTGAGCCTGTAAGAAGAGGTGAGGGAACTTCTGTATTTGCAGGAACTGTAGTAGAAGAGGGCGAGATAGTATTCAGGGTTAAGCGTGCCGGAGGCTCAAGCAAATATGACAAGATTGTCAGGATGATTGAAGAATCTGAGAAGTTAAAATCAGGTCTTGAGTCAAAAGCAGAGCATCTTGCAGATAAGCTTGTACCTTATTCACTTGGTGGAACTGCACTTACATATCTGTTAACACGCAATACTACTAAGGCATTGTCAATACTTATGGTTGATTTCTCATGTGCATTGAAGCTTGCTATGCCTATTACGGTACTTGCAGCAATAAGACAGGCAAGTCAGGCGAGTGCAACAGTCAAGGGTGGTAAGTTCTTAGAGGCAATTGCTGAAGCGGATACTATCGTATTTGATAAGACAGGTACACTTACAAAGGCTAAGCCAACAGTAAGCAGGGTATATTCATTTAACGGAATGCCGGAAGATGAGCTGTTAAGAATAGCTGCGTGTCTTGAGGAGCATTTTCCGCATTCAATGGCTAAGGCTGTTGTTAATGAAGCTGGCAGAAGAAACCTTATGCACGAAGAGATGCATTCTAAGGTTGAATATATTGTTGCACATGGAATATCAACATTTATCAATACAAGCAAGGTTATCATAGGAAGCCATCACTTTGTATTTGAGGATGAGGCATGTGTAATTCCAGTAGGAAAGCAGGAGTTATTTGACAGCCTTCCAGATGACTGCTCACATCTTTATATGGCAATTAACGGTCAGCTTGCAGCAGTTATATGCATAATTGATCCATTAAGAGAAGAAGCACCGGAGGTTATTGAAGGGCTTAAGAAGGCTGGAATATCAAAGGTTGTCATGATGACTGGAGACAGCGAAAGAACAGCCGCCTCTATTGCCAGAAAGGTAGGCGTTACTGAATATTATTCAGAGGTTCTCCCAGAAGACAAGGCTAAGTTCGTAGAGAAAGAGCGGGCAGCCGGGCGAAAAGTGATTATGATTGGTGATGGAATTAATGACTCACCGGCACTTTCAGCAGCAGATGTAGGTATTGCCATAAGTGATGGTGCTGAGATTGCAAGAGAGATTGCAGATATCACTGTTGGCGCAGATGACCTTAACCAGATACTTATGCTTAAGAAATTAAGTGACAGTCTGATTAAGAAGATTAACAGAAATTACCGTGTGATTGTCGGATTCAATTCCGCACTTATTGCACTTGGTGTAACGGGCGTCATACAGCCTACAACATCAGCACTTCTTCATAATACATCAACGCTTGTTATAAGTCTTGAGAGTATGAAGAATCTGCCGGTTTAAGACTATGAAACGGACTCATCTTCGGGTGGGTTCGTTTTTTATTTGAAGGCAAAAAGTTCTGATTGGATAAATATATACTATACCCATAAGGTACAACCCAAATTAATAATTACAGGATATTATTTTATTACAAGAAAATGAAATTATGTAACAAAAGAAAATTGACTAAGCCGTACGGCTTATATTATAATGTTTTTATCAAAACAAAGCCGCTCGGCTTTATTTGTGAGAAAATATGTATAATAAAGCCGTACGGCTTGTTTTTTGCGTTGAGGTGAATAATATGAAAATAACTGATTCAGAGGGGCTTGGAAATATAATCAGGAACAGGAGAAAAGAATTAAAGTATACGCAGGCATTTTTGTCGGAATATACTGGTCTTAGTGTAAGTTTTATATCAGATGTGGAAAGAGGTAAGCCGACTGTTGAGATTGGCAAGGTAATACAGTTAATTTCGATTCTTGGACTTGATATCAATATTGATGTAAGGGGGAGATAATGAGAAATTTAGAGGTATATATTGAATGTAATGGAAATATGATTAATGTTGGCAGTATTACAGGGCATAATTCTGACGATGCTGTATTTTCATATTCAGAGGAATATATAGAAGATAAATCTTCAAGATCAATATCAATCAGTTTACCGCTTGATGAAAGAAGTTTTTCAGCGGAAAGAACGCGATGTTTCTTTGAAAGTCTTTTACCAGAAGGATATACAAGAAGGTGTGTTGCGGGTTGGCTTCATGTCGATGAAAATGATTATATATCAGTTCTTTCAGAATTAGGAAGTGAGTGTCTCGGAGCAATAAGAATAGTAGAAGGAGATATGAATATAAAACAATCTTCTTACAGATTATTATCACATGAGGAATTGCTGGAGTTTGCAAGAGAAGGTGCAACTAAGTCAGCGGAACTGGTTATTAAATCACATTTATCATTAGCTGGGGCATCAGGAAAGACCGGATTATATTATGACAGGAATAATAATGAATGGTATCAGCCAGCGGGACTGGCACCAAGTACACATATATTAAAGCAGAGCCATGTAAGGTTAAAAAAGATAGTTGCTAATGAACAGTTATGTTTGCTGACAGCAAGAAAACTAGGAATTAGGACACCAGATAGTTTTATTATTAATCTTAATGATAAAGAAGATGATTTTTTATTTGCAACTGAAAGATATGACAGAAAGATTTTAGATACATCCAAAGAATTAATGGGGAAGAAAGTTCCATTAAGACTTCATCAGGAGGATTTTGCACAGGCACTTGGAATTACAGCGTCACAAAAATACGAGAAAAACGGGAAAGATTATTTAGCAGATGTATTTGAACTAATAAAAAATTATTCAAGCAATCCAATTGAAGATCAGATAAGGCTATGGGATTTATGTATATTTAATTATCTTATAGGTAATACAGATAATCATGTTAAAAATATTGCTCTTTTATATAGTGAGGATTTAAAAGGAATAAGATTAGCTCCGGCATATGATTTATTAAGTACTGTTATATATGACAGCAGCACAGAGAAAATGTCGCTTAACATAGATGGCGAATATGATATAAGGAATATAAATCAGAAGTCGTTTGAAAATGAGGCAAAGAAACTTGGTCTTGGAAAAGGAATAGCAACGCAGCATTTTTTAAGTATGGTTGAAAAATTTGAGATGGCACTTGAACAATCAACATATGAACTTGAGGAGCAGGGATATGGAGTTGCAGTCGATATACAGAAACAAATATTAAAAAAAGCAGGAATTCACAACTTTAAATTGACTAATCCGTAATTTAATTATATCATAAGTAACTAGGGACACTTTGTTTCACTAAAGTATAATGGGAGGAAGTTATATGTATTCATTTGATGAAGTATTAAACTATGATCCAGACCTTGCTAAGGCTATGGATGATGAACTTGGAAGACAGAGAAGCCACATCGAGCTTATCGCTTCTGAGAACCTTGTAAGTAAGGCAGTTATGGCTGCTATGGGAAGCCCTCTTACTAATAAGTATGCAGAAGGATATCCTGGAAAGAGATATTACGGCGGCTGTGAGTATGTCGATGTTGTTGAGACACTTGCAATTGAAAGAGCAAAGAAGCTTTTTGGCTGTGAATATGCAAATGTACAGCCACATTCAGGAGCACAGGCTAACTTAGCTGTATTCTTCGCACTTGTTAATCCTGGAGATACAGTTATGGGTATGAGCCTTGACTGTGGTGGACATTTATCACATGGTTCACCAGTTAATATTTCTGGAAAATACTTTAACATCGTTCCTTATGGTGTTACAGCAGACGGATTTATTGATTATGATGAAGTATTAAGAATTGCCAAGGAATGCAAGCCTAAGATGATTATTGCAGGAGCTTCTGCTTATGCAAGAACAATCGACTTCAAGAAGTTCAGAGAAATCTGTGATGAAGTTGGCGCATTACTTATGGTAGATATGGCACATATTGCAGGTCTTGTAGCTGGTGGTGCACACCCAAGCCCAATTCCATATGCAGATGTTACAACAACAACAACACATAAGACACTCCGTGGACCAAGAGGTGGTATGATTCTTGCTTCAGCAGAGGCAGCAGAGAAGTTCAAGCTTAACAAGGCTGTATTCCCTGGAATCCAGGGCGGACCTCTTATGCATGTTATTGCTGGTAAGGCAGTGTGCTTAAAGGAAGCGCTTGACCCAAGCTTTAAGGTATATGCTGAAAATGTTGTTAAGAATGCATCAGCACTTGCTAACGGACTTATGAACAGAGGTTTTGATATCGTATCTGGTGGTACAGATAACCACCTTATGCTTGTTAACCTCTTAAGCAAGGGAAAGACTGGTAAGGAAGTTGAAAAGCTTCTGGATGCAGCTAACATTACATGTAACAAGAATACAATTCCTAATGACCCGGCTTCTCCATTCGTAACAAGCGGTATCAGACTTGGTACAGCAGCTGTTACAACAAGAGGCTTCAATGAGGCTGATATGGATGTTGTTGCAGAAGCAATTGCTATGCTTGTTGATGATGTAGATGCTAACCAGGCTAAGGCAATGGAGCTTGTTAAGGGACTTACAGATAAGTACCCACTTTATGAATAAAGATTTTTTCTTGAAAATTCCTTAAGAATTAAAGAAAAAATGCATATTTTTATTATTGCAATTTCAGGCACTTGGTACTATAGTTAATGGCGAAGTGCAAAGGGGCACGAAGGTGAAAGCTTTCGTGTCCTTTTTTGTATTCAGGAAACTAAGAAAGGTGCGTGGCGTTATGGGAAAGTTAGAAGGAAAAGTTGCAGTAATTACCGGAGCATCCAAAGGCATCGGTGAGGGAATCGCCAAAGTGTATGCAAAGTATGGTGCAAAATGTGTGCTTGCAGCAAGAGGACCTAAGGTACTTGAACTTGCAGAGCAGTTGAAAAGCGAAGGGTATGAGGCAACAGGTGTTCAGGTTGATGTATCTGATTACAAGAGTGTTGAAAAGCTTGTCGAGGTTGCAGAGAATACATATGGAAAGATTGATGTACTTGTATGTAACGCAGGTGTATGTGTTCTTGAAGACTTTCTTGAAGATGACACATTTGAAAATAGAGACTTGCATCTTGATATTAATGTTAAAGGTGCATGGAATGTGGCAAAAGCAGTTATTCCAAGCATGATAGCAAATGGTGGTGGTGCAATCGTAGTTACAAGCTCTGTAACAGGAGATATGGTTGCTGATCCTGGAGAGGTTGCATATGCAACATCTAAGGCGGCACTGGTAGGATTTACGAAGGCACTTGCAAGAGAATTTGCAGATAAGAATATAAGAGTTAATGCAATATGTCCGGGATATGTAAGGACACCGCTTGTTGAAGGAATGGCAAAGCAGTCAGACCCGGAGAATCCGGAGAGAGCAATACAGGCAATTGCAGATGCAGTTCCTTTAAAGAGGCTGGCTGACCCTGAGGAGGTTGGAGAACTTGCAGCATTCCTTGGTTGTTATGAATCAAGCTACATAACCGGAACACAGATAGTTATTGATGGCGGAAGCACATTGCCGGAAACAACATCTATGGGACAGTAATTAAATATAAGAAAAGTACAAAGGCGTACATGAATCGGATAGATTTGTGTACGCCTTTTCTGATTGGAGGATAATGACATGGCATTTGAAAATGTTGATTTATTTGATGCGGTTGCAAATGCTTCGCTTGAAAAATACGGATGGCAGGACAGATGTGAGGCGAAACTCATAGTGCTGTCGGAGAATGCAACCTATATGGTCAAAAACAAAGAAACAGGTGAAAAAGAGGGAGTGCTTAGAATAAGCAGACCGGGTTATCACACATTGGATGAGCTTAATTCAGAGATGAAGTGGTTAAGACAGATTAATGACTACACACCGCTTCTTGTAGCTAATCCTATAAAAGGGCTTGATGGTAAGAATATACAGGAGATTACAGGACCGGATGGAAATGTGTATTTCTGCGTTATATGTGATTTTCTTCCGGGAGAAGCACCTGATGAGAATAACGAGGAGCAGATGGTAAAGCAGTTCAGATATCTCGGTGAGACAACAGCTTATCTTCACCGTCAGACAGAGATATGGAACGGAACGGACAAGCTTGACCGTATGGTATGGACTTACGACACGATAATAGGTGAACATGCTGCATGGGGTGACTGGAGAGCATTTCCAGAGATGACCCCGGAGGCAGAAAATATATTGTCAGAGGTTTCAAGAATTATTAAGAGAAGACTTGAAAGATATGGAACTAATGAGAATAATTTTGGACTCATACATGCAGATTTAAGATTAGCTAATCTGCTTATTGAGGGCGACCAGATTAAGGTTATTGATTTTGATGACTGCGGTTTTGGATGGCACTTACATGACCTTGCGTCAGCACTTAGTTTTATTGAGGACAAGCCAATTGTTCCAAAGCTTGTAAATGCATGGCTTGCAGGATATAAGAAGGTTCTTCCGTTCACTGATACGGATTTTGAAGAAATAGACACATTTATAATGATGAGAAGATTACAGCTAACAGCATGGCTTGCATCTCATCAGGAATCAGGTCCGGTAGCAGAATTAAGTGTTGGCTGGATGGACGGAACCATGGAATTAGCCGAAAGGTATCTTAGATTATTCGGCTAGGCACATAAGAAATCTTCGTGACAACAAATCATGAACAACAATAAGGGAGGAAGCTATTATGGGCGAAAAGAAAACAAATGCATTATCTAAATCAATGAAGCTGATTTATGTATATGCGATGGCAACGGGAGCAATATTTACATTTATGTGTTACTGGGATGGTATATTCATGTCATATACAGGTCCCGGAACATTCTTGGCATTTGCACTTATGACACTGGCAGTACTGCCGACAGCATTTGTGTATGCTGAATTCTCGACAATGTTACCAAGTACAGGTTCGTGTCTGGTATTCAATACGGTAGGTATTAACAAGCATGCAGGTTTCTGGTCAGCGTGGCTTATCATGTGTGCATGGATAGCCGTTCCTGCAGCAGGTGTACTTGGAATTATCGAATGGTTAAATCATCAGTTTGGTCTGGGACTTACAGGCGGCAAGGCAGTTATTGTCGGTTCATTAGTACTGTGCTTCTGGTGTGTACTCAGTCTTTATAAAAATGTTGTAGCAGGCAAGGTTCAGTCATTCATGCTTATGGCAGGTATCGCAGGTATTCTTATATGTTCATTACTTTTCCTGTTCAGCGGACACTGGAGCATTGCTAATTTCGCAGATTTCTTTACAAGCAGCAATGAAAAGCAGTGGGGTGGTAATTTTGCAACCGGTATTGCATGGGTTGTTGGCTGTTCATTTATGATAACACCATATTTCGGATTCGAGACAGTACCGGCAATGGTTGAGGAGGGCGACTTCCCAATTAAGGACCAGAAGAAAGCTATTCTTGGTTCAGTTATAACATGTGGTGCTATATATACAATTTTCTACTTCTGTCTTGCAGGTGCAATGCCTTGGGCAGAGCTTACTAATGGCGGTGACTGCCACCCATTCATCACATTTGAAGCATTACAGTACTGCTTCGGTGATAAGATTGCATGGTTTGTTCTTATAATGGGTATTGTCGGAGTTGTATTCCCAATTGGTACATCAGTACTTGGTTTCTGGTATTCAGGCGTCCGTATGATATACGCTATGGGTCGTCAGAATTTCCTTCCAAAGCAGTTCTCATACACTAATAAGTACAACCAGCCAACACTTCCTAACATACTTATTCTTGTTGTAAGTATCGGATTCATTGCAATGCAGAGCATTACAGCATTCTTTGACCTTATGGCATTCGCGTGTGCATTGTGTTATGTGATTACTTCAATATCTTCAATTGTTCTTTTAAAGAAGCATCCTGAATGGGAGAGACCATACAAATGTGCAACAGGACTTAAGATAGCCTCTCTTATAATTATGGCAATTATCGCATTCTTCTGTACTATCGGTATCGGAAAGGCAACATGGTTGGGATTTGCAGGATATATGGGTGTAGGTCTTATCCTATGGCTGTATATGATTCTTATTAAGTGGAAGCATGAAAAGGTATGGATGAAGACACCTGATGGTGATAAGGAATATTAAAATGTGAAGAAAAGAGGTTATGGATTATGAAAGAATTAGAGATAGTTATAAAGCCTGAGAAGCTGGAGAATCTTAAAAGGATTCTTGACAGTGAGGGTGCAAGAGGTGTAATGATTACAACAATATTTGGCTACGGTCACCAGAAGGGTGCAGGTCAGGTATATACAAGAGATGAAACTCCGGGTATCAATCTTTTACCTAAATTAAGTGTAAGAACTGTCGTAAAAGACGAGATAGTCGAGGGCATAATTAACAAGGTATTGGAAGAACTTAATACTAACAGTTTTGGTGATGGTAAGATATTCATCAAGGATATTGAGGGAGCAGTCAAGATAAGAACCGGTGAAACCGGTAACGACGCTCTGTGATAAAGCTTTCTTACTTCCCTAATCTTTTTATAGAGGCAGCCGTCCTGTTTGATTAACAGGGCGGCTGCCATTTTTATGGAGAGAGTCAGTGTTTTATAATGTGGCTGGGAGCTACGAACAGTGGATTGGACATGGGAGGGGAAAGGAGATTTCAGAAAGTCCAAAAGAAGATGTATGAAACTGGGAAAAATTGAATAGAATATAGTCGTCTATAATAAAAGGGAGGACAGAAAAGTAAATGAAAAAAAGACTGTTTAAAGTGGCAGCAATACTAACGATGATTACAGCTTTGATTTCCAGTTTAATTGGAAGCATAAAGGCAGAGAACACATTTGCAAAAGAAAACACTGGTTCAGAGGGGGTTACAGTAGCTATTAAGGATGAGTACGACAAGAAGAAATGGCAGTACAATTATTATTTTGAATATACCATACCAGAAAATTATGATGAAAAAACTATTAAAATAGACCTTATAGGTGATCTTATGAAGTATTATGAGGCTGGAACTTATGTGCCGGGGGATGGAGAAAATTTTTATGTTAATATAATTAATCTGTCTAAAAATGAGTATGTATACAGTAATGGTTCAATGAAGATTACAGATGGTAATTATGTTGAAGAAAAGGATGCAGATATGGCATACACATATGATAATACTGAAGCAGAATATATTAAGGGAGCGTACACATCCTTAAGCAATCGTCCGATAGCGGTAAAGAATACTGTCTGGAGGACAAGCAACTCAGCGTTAAAGGAATTGCTTGGTATTACAAGTAATTCTTCTAAGAATTATACTAATGAGTTGATTACAAATGCATTGATTGAAGCTGGGTATGAGAATGGTCTGGACGATATTGATGATTATTATATCGATTATATGAATAAAAAATACGATAAAAATAAAGAAAAACTTGATGAATTCAGTGTTAAGGAGATATGTGAGTCAATATTTAACGGATATATAGTTGGCGTACGGGAGGCTAATAAGAATATTGCCAGCCTTGGATACAATATGTTATATAACAATCTTTTAATGCTTACGCTTGATGATGATACTGTAACTAATGATGATTGTCTGGCAGGAAGATTTTCTTTAGGAAGCTGGATGAGAAATGAGAATAATGTTGATTCATATATGAATGAAAAGACTGGAACACTTGAAGCCGGAATGAAGGAGACAAGAAATATTCTTAATGCACATCTTCATATCAGTGGACCTTATATGACTAATCCATACCAGAATACATCATGGGGAATGGAATTTACATTTTCTCTTGATAAGGTTGAACCTCCGACAGAACCACCAACAGAACAGGAGCCAACGACAGAGCAGGAATCTACAACGGAGAATCCAACAAGGCAGGAGCCGACAACAGAAAGACCAACAGAACACGAATCTACAACGGAGAATCCAACAGAGCAGGAGCCGACAACAGAAAAACCAACAGAGCAGGAATCTACAACACAACAGCCAACAACCATGAGTGCTACATCAAGTGTTGCTGAAAGCAGTGCAACACAGCGTGCAGGAGAGGTTGCTGCTGATGAGGAATTAGTTAAAACAGGAGACAGCAGAAAGGCTGTGATGTATATTTCAATAATTGTTGCTGTTGGATTAGTTTCCGCGGTAGTTATTATTGTTAATAAAAAGAGAGCAATTTATAAAAAGTAAAATTTGGAAGTGAAAATATCGGTCATAGGTGATATAATCTACGATAGTTTAAATGAAAAGGAATTAGATATTATGAGACATTTTTCGAGAACAGAATTAAAGGCAGCTATTAATATGCTTAAGGAGTTTACTGCGAAGGGCAATTTTGCAGTACTTATGTATATGGGGGATACTGATAAGCTTGAGGTATCACAGACTCTTAATTCGGATATGAGCTGCTTTTTATTATATGGAAGCATCCAGCCACTCGCATTTTTCTTTGCAGAAAATATTCCTATGACTGCGGGTGAGTTAGAAGAGATTATTAACAAGCAGTCAGCAGTGTATGAAGAAGAGATGGACAATTACAGAAATGCACTAAAGGAAAGCGGTGTAGATAATGGACTGTTTATTACTAAATATGAGAGTATGATTCATACATTTATTGCATATAATCCTGACCAGAGTGGTGACAGAGACTGTTATGCACCATTTATTGAGGGCTCATTCAATGTTGAACCGGGTAAGGGGCAGCTTGTTAATGAAGTTATGAGACTTGAAGTGTATGATGATGAATATGAGGATGACTGCGTAATCCAGAAGAAGCATTTTGTATATCTTCCATCAGTGAAATTCATGGGAGCATTCAATATGCGAATGATGATGAGCATGATTGATGCACAGTATAACTAACATTTTACAATTCTTAAATTTATATAATATGTTTGAATCCCAGACTTCTGTATAGTATATTAGAAATATCTTTAAAGAGTGGAGGGGTTGTATGAACAAAGGACATTTTAAAGACAGTCAGGTTGTTAAGGGAATTACGATAGGTGCAGTGCTAATTGTAATATATCTTGCCCTTAACAATGTGACTGGAATTCTTGATTCTATATCATATCTTGCAGGACTCGTTATGCCATTTATAATTGGCGCAGTCATCGCATTTGTATTCAATGTACCTATGAAAGCAATTGAAAAAGGACTTAACAGGTTGTTTGACAAGCGTTGTAAGAAGAAGCATCCAAGACTTATAAGAGCGCTTGCTTATATGCTAACACTGATTTTGATACTGGCTATTATTGCAGGAGTACTTTTCGTGGTTGTGCCTGAACTGGTGAACACAATAGCTGACCTTATAGGACAGGTGCCAACAGCAGTTAATAATTTTATCAACTGGCTGCAGGTCAAGCTGTCTGCATATCCTGAGTATGAGGAAAAGTTAAGCAGCATATCAATCAACTGGGATTCTGTTCTTTCAAATGTTATGAATTTCCTTTCAATAGGAACAAAAGGTATTATTAATGGCGGAATTGGTGCAATAAGCGGATTTTTCTCAGGAGTCGCTAATTTCTTTATTGGATTTGTCTTTTCTGTGTATGTGCTGTTTCAGAAAGAGAGGCTTACAGCACAATGCAAGAAGCTTATGTATGTGTGCATGCCTGAGAACAGGGCAGATAAAATTGTTGAAGTGTTAAGACTTACCAACACTACATTCTCTAATTTTCTGTCAGGACAGTGCCTTGAAGCATGTATTCTTGGAACGATGTTTGTTATTACATTGTCTATATTGAGAATGCCTTATGCACTTCTTATAGGAATTATTATTGCGGTTACTGCGCTTATTCCGATAGTAGGAGCATTTATTGGCTGTATAGTCGGCGTGATACTTATTATGATGACAAGTCCGATAAAGGCGTTGATATTCATTGGCGTGTTCCTTATATTACAGCAGATTGAGGGAAACCTTATATATCCTCATGTTGTTGGAAGCTCTGTCGGACTACCGGGAATCTGGGTGCTTGTAGCAGTAACGATTGGTGGCAATCTGTTTGGTATAATGGGGATGCTTACTTTTATTCCAATCAGTTCAGTGTGTTATGCGCTGCTTCGGACATATGTCAACAGGAAAGTGGAAGAGAAGGAGATTGATAAGGGAAAGTTTGAGGGGTGATGCCTTCCGGGAATGGAAGTCAGGCGGCTGTGCAGCTCGTTTTCAAACACGCTTGCGCTCGTTCTACGACGCAGCGGTACTAAGTTCGCTGGGATTCGTTGACTTTAAGTCAACTGTCACAGCTTACTAAGTGCCGGCGTCTTCGCAACGGTTTGAAAACGAGTTGTATAGTCGCCTGACTTCATTCTCACGGAAGACTTTTGTGCGGTGGATTAGACCTTACAAGCAAGAGAATGAGGTAAAAGGTCCAGAATTGTTGTGAAGTCTGGAAAGATTGGACTTTTTGCTGAATAAGCTGCTTGTAATGTCCAATCCTGCGAGGAGTCAATGAGTGATTGGACATTAGTATGTGAGAAAGCAGAGAGAAAGTCCAATCAGTCAGATTATCATGATACATAATTAGTCTGGACAACATGATACCTATAGGTAGTCGGATATTTGTAAGCCTTATAGGTCGAAAACATATGAGACTATAATGATAGTTGAAAAATCAACCTATAAAGTAAGAAAAATCAGTAGCGCTATAGGAATATTCAGTCAAAAAACGGTCTTCTATATAAGATTGAATAGGAAAAGCTATGAAATTAGCATATAAGCGGAGGACTTTTTATGAATTGATAGGAAGTTACAATGGATTAATGTTAATTCATATAATTCATGTCTTGAATTTCAAGAAATTGAACTCCATGCAACGAACAGGTATTTTACAAATGGTGAAATTTAATATATACTAAAAGAGAAAACATGACAAAGCAAGCGAACACATTGCATCTAACTCTGTCAAATAACATGAAATATGAGGTGTAGAAAATGGAAGCACTAGTTATAGGTATTATGATGGATCTCGGTTTTTTTGCCCGATTTTTATACATAAAAAAGCATTTCTATAAAACTAAAGGAGTTGCAAATGGCAATGGCTATAAATATCAATACGCTTCTGAGTTTATTTATGGATACAAAGGGCATAATTATGTTTGCCGTGTAAAAAAGAATATATTTTCGATGTATCATGAAAGGGGTTCTGTTTATACCATACGTGTTAACAAAGATAATCCATATAATGGAGTTATGGGAAATGAACAGACCATATATATGATTCTGAGTATTGTGTGGTTTGCACTTGTTGGCTTTTACATAATGTTATTGGCATTGGAAAGGCTTATGTAAGTGTCAATTGAGAGTGAACTTAAATTGTGAGTATATAATATGGAGGAATTAAGAAATGAAAGTTATAAAGAATGTGTTGTTAGAAATAGTAACATTAATTTTGATGGTAATAAACTTATATATGTTTTTTGTTCAGAGTGGAATTGCAAGGATTCAACAGACCACACAGGAAGAATTTGATGCTTTTTGGAGAACACTTTCGATTCTGAGTCTAATTTTCTTGGTAATCGTTGTTGTGGTATATATTGTAAGCGTTAAAGTATTTAAAAGAACAGTCGGAAAAACACTTTTAGGAGTAGTTATTCTTCTTGCTGTGAATGTGATTATACTGGTACTTACAAATGCAACAACGGTACTTATTTTTGTAGCAGCTGTTTTATATATTATATATCTGCTTCAGACGATTCTTAATATCAGAAAGAACAATTAAAAAGCTGCGAATCAGACAGAGAGCATATATAAAGCAACAGCCCCGGCATGATTAATAACCATGCCGGGGCTGTTTTTGTTATATTCTTTAATTACTTATTGTTCTTCTTCTCGTTTTCAAGCTTCTTCATAGCTCTTACCTTAAGTGAAAGACCGAAGAGGTTGATGAATCCGTCAGCGTCATGATGATCATACATATCACCTGTCTTGAATGATGCAATTGACTCATTGTAAAGTGAATATGGAGATGTTGTTCCAGCCTTGATGATGTTACCCTTGTAAAGTCTGAACTTAACTTCACCTGTTACATATTCCTGAGTCTTCTCAACGAATGCCTGAAGTGCTTCACGAAGAGGTGTCTCCCACTTTCCTTCGTAAACAACCTGTGCAAACTTGTTACCAACATCCATCTTGAATGTTGTTGTATCTCTGTCGAGAACTAATTCCTCAAGCTGCTGATGAGCTTCGTAAAGAATTGTTCCACCAGGAGTCTCATATACACCACGGGACTTCATACCAACAACACGGTTCTCAACGATATCAATGATACCGATACCATGCTTGGCACCAAGTCTGTTAAGCTCTCTGATAATATCAGAAACCTTCATAGCCTTGCCATTAACTGACTTTGGAACACCTTTTTCAAATGTCATAGTAACATATTCTGGTTCATCCGGAGCTTCCTCAGGAGTGCATCCAAGAACTAATAAATGCTTGTAGTTAGGCTCGTTAGCTGGATCTTCAAGCTCAAGACCTTCATGGCTGATATGCCAGATGTTACGGTCACGGCTGTAGCTGCAGTCTGTGCTGAATGGAAGATGAATACCATGCTGTCTGCAGTATTCAATCTCATCTTCACGAGACTGAAGCTTCCAGTTAGAATCTCTCCAAGGAGCGATAATCTTGATATCTGGAGCTAAAGCCTTGATTGTAAGCTCGAATCTAATCTGGTCATTACCCTTACCAGTAGCACCGTGGCAGATAGCAACAGCACCTTCCTTACGGGCAATCTCAACAAGTCTCTTAGCGATAAGAGGTCTTGCCATTGAAGTACCAAGTAAATATTTATTTTCATAAACAGCGTGTGCCTGAACACATGGAACGATGTAGTTGTCGCAGAATTCATCAGTGATATCTTCTATATATAACTTGGCAGCACCACATGAGAGAGCTCTCTGCTCAAGTCCGTCCAACTCCTCTTCCTGACCACAGTCTGCACATACGCAGACAACATCATAGTTGTATGTTTCCTTTAACCAAGGGATGATGGCAGTTGTGTCAAGTCCGCCAGAATAAGCAAGAATAACTTTTTCTTTCATTATATATTCCTCCGTATATTATTAAGTTTACATAGTAAAACACATATGCTATGCACCTGCAGATTATAATAAACTACTTTATTTAAAAATGCAACAACAAATTATGCATATTATACATTAATATACAATAAAAATGTATAAATATAAATTTTCTTTAAAATATCCTTTACATAAGAAAAAAAGTTGCTATAATGTAGGTTATCAATTTACATTTTGCGTTATTTTATGCATAAATGTTGAATATATGCATTTTGCTTCGCAAAAGAGAGAGCCACAAGGAGGAGTTATGATTAAAGTAGGTATTATCGGTGCGACAGGTTACGCAGGTAACGAGCTTGTCAGATTATTATTAGGACATAAGGATGCAGAGATTGTATGGCTCGGTTCGAGAAGTTACATAGATCAGAATTATTCAGATGTATATAGAAACATGTTTAAGCTTGTAGATGCAAAATGTATGGATGACAATATGGAACAGCTTGCTAACGAGGTTGATGTTATATTTACAGCAACACCACAGGGTTTATGTGCGTCACTTGTTAATGACGAAATTCTTTCAAAGACTAAGATTATCGATTTAAGTGCAGATTTCAGACTTAAGGATGTTAATGTATATGAACAGTGGTATAAGCTTGAGCATAAAGCACCACAGTATATTGATGAAGCTGTTTATGGCTTATGTGAGATTAACAGAGACAAGGTAAGCAAAGATACAAGAATTATTGCTAATCCGGGCTGTTATACAACAACATCAATTCTTACACTTTACCCAATGGTTAAGGAAGGAATAATCAATCCGGATACAATTATAATTGATGCTAAGAGTGGAACTTCAGGTGCAGGACGTGGAGCTAAGGTTGCCAACCTTTTCTGCGAAGTTAATGAGAGCATGAAGGCTTATGGTGTCGGAACTCACAGACATACACCTGAGATTGAGGAACAGTTAGGTTATGCATGTGGAAGAGATGATTTAAAGCTTATCTTCACACCACATTTGGTTCCAATGAACAGAGGAATTCTTGTAACAGCATACGCCAACCTTGCCAAAGATGTTACATACGAAGATGTTAAGGCAGCATATGACAAGTACTATGATAAGGAATATTTCGTAAGAGTACTTCCTAAAGATGTATGCCCTGAAACACGCTGGGTTGAGGGAAGCAACTTTGTTGATATAGGATTTAAGATTGAGCCAAGAACTAACAGACTTATAATGATGGGTGCGTTAGATAATCTTGTTAAGGGTGCAGCAGGTCAGGCAGTACAGAATATGAACCTTCTCTTCGGACTTCCAGAGAATGAGGGATTACAGCTTGCACCAATGTTTCCATAATAAAAGTACAATAGGAGGATGTTATGAATATAATTAAAGGCGGTGTTACAGCAGCTAAAGGATTCAAGGCTGCCGGATGTGAAGCACAGATTAAATATAAGAACGGAAAGAAAGATATGGCACTTGTATACAGTGAGAAGCCATGTGTTACAGCAGGAACATTTACAACTAACAAAGTATTTGCAGCTCCTGTTAAATGGGACAGAAACATTGTATATAATGAAGACTTTGCACAGGCTGTAGTTGTAAACAGCGGTGTTGCCAACGCATGTACAGGCGTTGAAGGAGATAACGCATGTGCAGAAGAAGCAAAGGCAGTTGCAAAGGCTCTTAATGTACTGGAGAATGCAGTACTTATCGGTTCAACAGGTGTTATCGGAATGCAGCTTCCTGTTGACAGAATATGTGCAGGAATTGAAAAGCTTGCTCCAATGCTTGATGCTTCATTAGAAGCAGGAACACAGGCAGCAGAGGCAATTATGACTACAGATACAAGAAGCAAGCAGGTTGCTGTAGAAGTAGAGGTTGCTGGTACTAAGGTAACAATCGGTGGTATGTGCAAGGGCGCAGGAATGATTCATCCTAACATGGCAACAATGCTCTGCTACATAACAACAGACTGTGATATCGACAAGGCACTTCTTCAGAAGATGACAAGTGCAATTGTTGATGATTCATTTAACATGATATCAGTTGATGGAGATACATCAACTAATGATACAGCTCTTGTTCTTGCTAACGGAATGGCTGGCAACAAGAAGATTACAGAAGAGGGTGCTGATTATAATGCTTTCTATGAAGGCTTAAGCTATGTATTTACAGAGCTTTCCAAGATGATTGCAGGTGACGGCGAAGGCTGCACATGTCTTTTCGAGGTTCAGGTAAAGGGTGCAACAACTAAGGCAGAAGCCAAGACACTTGCTAAGTCAATTGTTACATCAAGTCTTACTAAGGCAGCAATATTCGGACATGACGCTAACTGGGGAAGAATTCTCTGTGCAATGGGATATTCTGGTGCTGACTTTGACCCTGAAAAGGTTGATATATTCTTTAAGAGTTCAGCAGGTGAGCTTCAGATTGTTAAAGATGGAACTGCTACAGATTACAGCGAGGAGAAAGCAACGGAAATACTTTCACAGAATCCTGTAATTGCTATTGCGGATGTTAAGCAGGGGGATGCAAGCGCTACAGCATGGGGCTGTGACCTTACATTTGATTATGTCAAGATAAATGCTGATTACAGAAGCTAATCTGACACAGCATTTTAAAGCAAATATATCTGAATAAATATGAAATGGAGATTATTATGAGCGCAAAAGATATGACAGAGGAACTTATGAAGGCACAGGTGCTTGTTGAGGCACTTCCTTATATCCAGAAATTTAACAGAAAGATAATTGTAGTTAAGTACGGCGGAAGTGCCATGGTAGATGAAGAACTTAAGAGAAAAGTTATTCAGGACGTAGTTCTTCTTAAACTTGTTGGTTTTAAGCCAATCATCGTTCACGGCGGTGGTAAGGAAATCAGCAAATGGGTTGAAAAGTCAGGCATGACACCTGAATTCAAGAATGGTTTAAGAGTTACAGACGAGCCAACAATGGAGATTGCCGAGATGGTTCTTAATAAGGTTAATAAGAGTCTTGTTTCAATGATTGAGCAGCTTGGCGTCAAGGCATGCGGTATCAGTGGTAAGGATGGCGGCATGTTAAAGGTTGAGAAGAAGTATTCTAAGGGTGAGGACATAGGATATGTTGGTGAAGTGACAGATGTTGACACAACACTTATTGAATCCTTGCTTAAGGACGATTTCCTCCCAGTAATATGTCCTATCGGATATGATGATGATTTTCATGCATACAATATTAATGCAGATGATGCAGCATGTGCAATTGCAAGAGCTGTCAATGCTGAGAAGCTTGCATTCTTAACAGATATCGAAGGTGTATATAAGGATTTTGACGATAAGGATTCACTTATATCTGAGCTTTCTACTTCAGAGGCGAGAACTCTTTTAGAGAGCGGAACAATCGGCGGCGGTATGCTTCCTAAGCTTAATAACTGTATAGATGCTATTGAGCATGGTGTATCAAGAGTACATATTCTTGATGGAAGAATTCCACACTGCCTTCTTCTTGAAATATTTACTAACAAGGGTGTTGGTACAGCTATTCTTTCAGACGATGCAGAAAAATTCTTTGACTCAGATAAATAATTGCGAACCGTAAGCTTTGAGGTTATAATATTATATTGGCTCATGTGAAAATGTGTGCTCATAAGAATAGGAAAGTGAGAGTAATCATGAATACACAGCAGATTATAGAAACAGCAGAAGAGAAGCTGATTCATACATACAACCGTTACCAGATAGTACTTGATAAGGGTGACGGAGTAAGACTTTACGATACAGATGGTAAAGAATATCTTGATTTTGGAGCAGGTATAGCAGTATTTGCACTTGGTTATAACAATAAGGAATATAACGATGCATTAAAGGCACAGATTGATAAGCTTATACACACATCTAATTATTTCTATAATGAACCGGCTGTAGAGGCTGCAACTGCACTTACAAAGGCTTCAGGAATGGACAGAGTATTCTTTACTAACAGTGGAACAGAGGCTATTGAGGGTGCAGTCAAGCTTGCAAAGAAATATTATTATGTCAAGAACGGAAAGGCTGATGCAGAGATAATTGCAATGCAGCATTCATTCCATGGAAGAAGTATGGGAGCACTTGCTGTAACTGGTAATAAGCATTATCAGGAAGCATTCGGACCTATGATACCGGGAATTAAGTTTGCACAGTATAACGACCTTGACAGTGTAAAGGAACTTGTTAATGACAAAACTTGTGCTATAATATTTGAGACAGTACAGGGTGAAGGAGGAATTTATCCTGCTACTAAAGAATTTATTGAAGGTGTAAGAAAGTTATGTGATGAGAAGGGAATCCTTCTTATACTTGATGAGATTCAGTGCGGAATGGGAAGAACAGGAAGTATGTTTGCATTCCAGCAGTATGGCGTTAAGCCTGATATCCTTACAGTTGCCAAGGCTCTTGGCTGTGGAGTTCCTGTAGGTGCATTTGCAGCGACAGAGGAAGTTGCGAAGGCATTAGTTCCAGGAGATCATGGAACAACATACGGTGGTAATCCACTTGCATGTGCAGCAGCAACCAAGGTGTTCGAACTTTTTGAGAAGCAGCATGTATTAGATAATGTCAAGGAAGTATCTGCTTACTTTGAAGAAAAGCTTGATGAGCTTGTTGAGACAATAGATGTTGTTGTCGAGAGACGAGGAATGGGTCTTATGCAGGGACTTGAGTTATCAGTTAATCCTAAGGACGTAATTGCCAAAGCACTTGATAATGGACTTATTCTGTTCTCAGCAGGAACTAATGTTATAAGATTTGTTCCACCACTTGTAATCACTAAGGCAGATGTAGATGAATGCATAGCTAAGCTTAAGAAATCCTTCTAGAATCAGGAGTTTACTTTATGAAATTAAGAAGATTTATCAGTATGATGCTGATTGTTACCATGCTGACAGTCTTTGCAGGCTGTGGTAATAAAGATGACAGGACACAGGCTGCGAGGACTCTTAATCTTGATGGACCTATAACAGTTAATGTATGGTTTAATAACAGTGATTATGAGCCTTATCTTGAATTTGTTGCCAAGCAGTTTAAGCAGGCTAATGAACTTGTTACCATCAATCCTGTATATGTCGAAGCAGATTCATATATAAATTATATATATGATGAATCTGTTCGCAATGATAATGCATGTGATTTGTATTTTCTGACATCTGAAGAGATAGAGAAAGCATATCTTATGGGGCTTATGTCCGAAAATGATATGTATCCTCAGGTGTACAATGAGGATGTGTTTGGAAAGGCTGCAATGACAGCCTGTTCATATAATGGCAAATTATATGGATATCCGGTATCATTTAATACATCATTTCTTGTATATAATAAGAAGTATGCTGAACCTGTAGAAACAATTGATCAGATTAGACAGATTAGTGATAATTATCAGGTGACTGATGAGAATCAGGATGTATCAATGGTATTTCAATGGGCACCAGGTTCAATGTTTCTTAATTATCCGGCTTGTGGAAAATATATTAATATAGGCGGTAATAATTCTGAGGACAGTTCTTCGGTTTCTGTAGATGGAGATTCTATAAAGAAAGTGCTTAAAAAATATGCTGAGTTAAACAGTGCATTTGGAACAGACAGAAATAATACAAGCCTTGAGACATGTGTGGATTTGTTTTCAACAGGAAATCTGTTATATACAATTCTTGATGCAGACAGTATATCTAAGATTGATTTATCAGAAATAGATTATGGCATATGTAAATATCCTTCAATGGGGAATGATGTTGAATCAAAAGCAATGTCAGTTACTACTATGGCTGTTGTTAATCCATACACTAAGAATGTAGATGCATCGAAGGCTGTAGCAAGAGCTATTTCTTATGATTATGCAGACTATATGGAGAGTACTGCTAAAAAAAGCTGTGCAAGAGCTGATATTAAGGTTAAGAGAAATGTAGAAAACTATAAAGCAATGCATGATATTTATTCAGACTCTGTGGTCAAAGCTAAATATATTGGTGTTGGTGAAGTGTATATGAGATATGAAATTATGCTTCATCAGGTATATGACGGTACAAATGTCGATGAAGCATATAATTCATTTGCAGCATGCATAGACAGAATGGCAAAACAGACGGAAGCTTCTTCAGTCAATTCAGGAAACAGTTCTTCAAAATAATGTATAATATTCCTGCTATTAACTTATAATTATTCTATAGAAAACTTATGGAGGTTATAAGCTGATGGCAGGTTTTTTAATTGCAATAATATCAGGTGCACTTATGAGTTTACAGGGGGCGTTTAATACAAATGTTACAAAAGCAAGCAGTGTATGGGTTACAGCAATGTTTGTGCAGTTGACAGCACTGGCGACTTGTGCGATTATGTGGGTAATTGACGGAAGACCTGATATCATGAAGCTGTTTAAGGTTGATAACAAGATTACACTTCTTGGAGGTGTGATAGGTGCATTTATAACATTTACAGTTATTAAGAGTATAAGTGGTCTTGGAATTGCTAAAGCGGAGGTTACGATTGTAGTTGCGCAGATAATTGTTTCGTATCTGCTGGGACTTTTCGGGCTGTTTGGAAGTGAGAAGACTACATTTTCATGGATTAAGCTCGTGTCGCTTCTTATTACGGTTGCAGGAGTATGTATGTTTTATTTTCTTGGTAATCCGTCAACGGATTAATATATTATGAATAATTATGATAAATGTCAGAAAAATCTGGCAGGAAGGAACAGAATGGAAGATTTATTCAGCGTATGCGGAAAGATACGATTAAGAAAAGGTGAAGGAAGAACCTTAAAGGCAGGCGGTGCCTGGGTATATGATAACGAAATTGAATGGATGTCTGACGGAATAATTGACGGACATCTTGTTGAGGTGCTCGATTTTGATGATTATTTCATGGGAATCGGATTTATTAACAGAAAATCCAAGATTACAGTAAGAATGCTTGCAAGACACACTGATGTTGTTGATGAGGCATTTATTGAGGAGAGAGTAAGGGCTGCGGTTGAATACAGATTTGACACAGTAGATACTTCTGCCTGCCGTCTTATATTTGGAGAGGCAGATTTTCTGCCGGGGCTTGTTATAGATAAGTACTCAGATGTGCTTGTTGTGGAATCACTTGCTTTAGGAATTGACAGATTTAAGTCACTTATTGTTGGAAAAGTGAAGAAAATCCTTCATGAAAAAGGCATTGATATCCGTGGAGTATATGAAAGAAGCGATGCCAAAGTCCGTACTCTTGAAGGGATGGAGAGAGTAAAGGGCTTTATTGGTGATGAATTTGACACTAATGTTGAGATAGTTGAGAATGGTGTCCACTACATGATAGATGTTGTGAATGGACAGAAAACCGGGTTCTTTCTTGATCAGAAGTACAACAGACTTGCAATGCAGAAGCTGTGCAAGGACAAGAGGGTATTAGACTGTTTTACCCATATGGGTACATTTGCATTAAATGCAGGAATTGCAGGTGCTAAGGAAGTTACTGGACTTGATATATCAGAATATGCTGTTGAACAGGCGAGAGCCAATGCCAAGCTTAACGGACTTGAGGATACAGTACATTTTAAATGTGCAAATGTATTGGATGAGCTTCCAAAGCTTAACGAAGCAGGTGAGAAATATGACGTTGTAATACTTGACCCGCCAGCATTTACCAAATCGAGGGAAGCTACAAAGAACGCAATCAAGGGCTACAGGGAAATCAATATGAAGGGACTTAAGCTTGTCAAAGACGGCGGCTATCTTGCAAGCTGTTCATGCTCACACTTCATGACACAGGAGCTTCTTACCAAGACTATTAAAGAAGCCGCTAAAGCTGTACATAAAAGACTCCGTCAGGTCGAGTTCAGGACACAGTCACCTGACCACCCAATACTGTGGGAGGCGCAGGAGAGCTATTATCTGAAATTCTTTATCTTTCAGGTTGTGGATGAAAAATGATACAGGCATTAATTTAAACTATCCAGGACTGTTAATCTGAGTCTTTTATGATGTTTTGTTATAATTAATTATATGTATCCGCAAACTATTCCGAGTATTGCGGATAAGCATATAATTAAAATTGGGTTTATTTTTTTGAATGCTAAAACTACGGATATCAGAAATATAATTAATGTTGTATAAAAACAAATATCAGTAAAAACAGTAGTATTAAACCCATCTGGTATGAAAACGGTTGAACTCATCGAAATTACAGCAGAACCAATCAAACCAACTACAGCAGGTTTTAATCCTGACATACATCCCTTTATGACTATACTTTTTTGAAATTGAATAAAACATTTTGCAACAATAAGAATGATAATAAAGGATGGGAGTATCACTCCGAGAGTTGCACAAAAAGAACCGAAAATACCGCCAACCTCTGCCCCTACATATGTTGCTATATTTACAGCAAATGGTCCGGGTGTACTTTCACTAACTGCTATAAAATCAATCAGTGATTGTGAATCTATCCAATTATGAGCAATAACTTCATCCTGAATCAATGGTAACATAGCATAACCACCGCCAAAGGTAAATGCACCGATTTTTAAAAAAATATAAAAAAGCTCAAGATAAATCATTAACATTTTCTCCTTGATATGACAATAGATGTTACTAAACCTAATATTGCACAGCTGATAATTACAATAAGCACATTTACATTAAGTAAGGCAGTAAAAATAAAAGAACATGCCATAATTATATAAGAAATAATATTCTTAGGACATTGAATATACATTGACCAGAGAGCTTTGATAATCAGAGCAAGTACACCCGCTCTGATACCATTAAAGGCATATTGTATGATTTTTATGCTTTGGAATTCTTTAAGTACAAAAGATATAATAAGAATAATCAGGTAGGATGGTATCACAACTCCAAGTGTTGCAAATAGTGCACCCCCAAAACCACAGATACGAAAGCCAACAAAAGTAGCTGCATTAATTGCAATTGGTCCGGGAGTTGACTCGGAGATAGCCACTATTTCAAGAATATCATTATCAGTTATCCAATGCTTCTTCTCAACAATTTCTTTTTGAATCAGTGGTAACATAGCATAACCGCCTCCAAAAGTAAATGCACCTATTTTTATGAAAGTTAAAAAGAGCTGTATAGTTTTTTGAATTTTATTATTCATCGTAAGTCTCCTTCTGTGTGTTGGTGATTGGCATGGAATCTTTCATCTTATCAAGCAGTTCATAAGGAACGAATAAATGTCCCATGCCGGTTCCAAGCTGGATATGTGGTTTATTCTTACCATGATAATCAGAACCGCCGGATATCAGCAGATTTCTTTCAGAAGCAATCCGTCTGATTGATAATTCATCACCCATCTTGTAGGTTGAATATATGGCTTCAATTCCATCAAGTCCGGCAGAGCACATATGGTCAAGCAATTTGTTCATCTGGGCATTGCCAAGATGATATAGAACTGGGTGAGCTAAGATTGCAATACCGCCGGCTTGGTGAATACGTTCAATAGCTTCTGCAGGGTCAACTTTGGCTCTTGGCACAAAACAAGGCTTTCCCTGACCTAAATATCTGTCAAATGCTTCATTCCTATCGCCAACAGCTCCAATTGCAACAAGTCTGTCTGCAAAATGTGCTCTTGTAATTACCGCATCACCATAGGTCTTTAGCATATCTTCATATGTAATATTAATTCCTATATTCTGGAAGCGTTCACATACCCGCTTATTTCTTTCATCTCTTGAACTTAACTGCTTATTAAGGAATGAATTAAATTCATTGTCGTTATAATCTACAAAAAGCCCGACAACATGTATCTCCGTATTATCATAATTAGTACTTATCTCAACTCCGGGAATAACTTCAAGTTCGTGGCCTGTTTTATTAACATTTTCACATGCTAAAAGAGCTTCCTTAACTCCCATGGTAGTGTCATGGTCGGTAAGAGCAAATGCAGCAAGTCCCTTATCGACTGCCTTATCAACCAGAACAGCAGGAGAATCAGTTCCGTCAGAGCATGTGGAATGAACATGTAAATCTATCTGTTTCATAGTAAGCTCCTCTTATAAAATGTAAATATATTCTACCATACTCAGACAACTTATTAAAGTGTAAAACATTTGGCAAAGTGTTTAAAAAATGTTGTAAGAGACGGCATTGTGCGATAAAATAACAGTATATTTTTGGAGGGAGGTTTACTGATGGAAAGACAGTTAGTACCAGGCGGATTTTATAAGCATTTTAAGAATAAGCTTTACCAGGTAAAGTGTGTTGCATATCATTCAGAAACCAAAGAGAAAATGGTGGTATATCAGGCTATGTATGGTGAATATGCTGTGTATGTAAGACCATATGATATGTTCATGAGTGAAGTGGATCATGTAAAATATCCGGATGTAGCACAGAAATATAGATTTGAGCAGGTAGATCCTTTGACGATGCAGGAGATATCTGACAATTTACAGTCTGACAATTCACAGGCAGTAAGAGTTAATTCAGACAATAGAATTGATGAAGCATACACATTAAAAGAGGACAGTGTGGATAACTCACTGGCCCAGCCAGAGCAGCAGGTTGCTGCAGAGGATAGTGTACTTGATAAGTTCTTAGATGCGAGAGGATATGAGGAAAAGCTTGATGTCCTTATAAGATACAAGAGTAAATTCACCAATCCAATGATAGATATTATGGCTGAATCACTGGAGATAGTTGTTCCGGAAGGTGAACTTTCTGGAAGAATTGATTCTTTAAGAAAGGTTTTACAGGCACATACAAAGTATGAAGGAAGCCATTTAAGACCGTAATAATTCGCACAGATTCTGCATAAGAATATGTGGATTATATAAATATATTACAATTATCTGACAACTTTACAAAAAATTTACAATTGACGAAAAATGTGAATAACTATGTGGATATTGTGGAAAAGTTCAGGGATAAAGGAGAAATTATGAGAATAGTAGTTTTAGCAGGTGGAACAAGTACAGAAAGAGACGTTTCATTAGTCACAGGATACAGAGTATGCGAGAGTCTTAGAAGAAACGGACATGAAGCAAATATGCTTGATATCTTCTTAGGTGTTGATGACAGTGAGGTTAAGACATTTTTTACAGAAAAGAATGATTTGGGAGAACTGTCTGACAATTTAAAGAAGAAAACAGCGGACATTCCGGCAGAGGTTAAGAGAAGAACAGAGGCAAGAGAAAGCTTTTTCGGACGTAATGTATTAGAATTGTGCAAAGAAGCAGACATGGTATTTATGGGACTTCATGGAAGCAATGGCGAGGATGGTAAGGTTCAGGCTACATTTGATCTGCTTGGAATCAGATATACAGGTACAGATTATTTAAGCAGTGCTATATCAATGAGCAAGGAACTTGCTAAGAAGGTTCTTGTACCAGAGGGAATTCCTATGCCTAAGGGTGTGACATTACATAAAGGACATAAGATTGAATATGTTCCATTCCCATGCGTTGTTAAGCCTTGTTGTGGTGGTTCAAGCGTTGGTGTTTCGATAGCACATAACGAGAAAGAGTTTGAAGAGGCCCTCAATGAAGCATTTTCTTATGAAGATACTGTACTTGTTGAAGAGTTTGTTGATGGAAGAGAATTCTCAGTTGCAGTGCTTGATGGAAAGGCACTTCCAGTAATTGAGATTGAACCGCTGGAAGGCTTCTATGATTACAAGAATAAGTACAAGGCTGGCTCTACTAAGGAGACATGCCCTGCCAATATTCCGGAAGATATTGCAAGCCAGATGCAGTTTTGGGCAGAAAAATGCTGTCAGGCAGCAGGCGTTACAACATACGCAAGGGTTGATGAACTTCTTGACAAGAATAATAATATATTCTGTCTTGAGATTAATACACTTCCGGGAATGACTGACACAAGCCTTATTCCTCAGGAGGCTGCAGCAGTAGGTATATCGTATGATGAGCTTACAGAGAAGATTATCGAGATATCTCTTGCAAAGTATGAATAAAATGTTAAGCATGAATAAATAATGAGGTTGTTGTGGTTATGATTAAGGAACTTGTTAAGAAAAACAGATCATACAGAAGATTTTATCAGGATAGGAAGCTGACAAAGCAGCAGCTTATGGAGCTTGTTGAGACTGCAAGACTTACTCCGTCAGCAGCTAACAGACAGCCATTTAAGTATAGAATTGTGTGTGATAAGGAAGAGAATGAGAAAGTTTTCAGACTATTAGGATTTGCCGGATATTTAAAGGACTGGGATGGTCCATCTGAAGGTGAGAAGCCAACAGGATATATTGTTATAACCTGTCCAGAGAATGTCAATGATGAAGTTGATGCGGGAATTGTCGGACAGACAATGCTTCTTGAAGCTACAGAAGCCGGATTTGGCGGATGCTTTTTTGGCAATGTTAAAAGAGATGAGTTAAAGGCACAGCTAAATATACCGTCTGAATTAAAGATTGTGTATGTCATCGCATTTGGCTATCCTAAAGAAGAAGTGGTGCTTGAGGATATTCCTGCGGATGGAGATATCAAGTATTACAGAGATGAGAATCAGGTACATCATGTGCCTAAGAAAAGAATTGAGGATATTGTGTTATGAAGGGAATGACCTTAAGAGCCATGACACAAGCTGTTAACGGCATATATCATGGCAATGGAGAAGATTATGACAAAGAGATTACTGCCATTACGATTGACAGCAGAAAGGTAGCTGAGGGCGGGCTTTTTATTGCCATTAAAGGTGAAAGAAGTGATGGACATGATTTTATAGGACAGTGCTTTGAGAAGGGCGCTGCATGCGTTATTTCTGAGAAGGAGCTGCCGGATGAAGAACATTCGTATATACAGGTTGAATCAAGTCTTCAGGCATTAAAGGACCTTGCACTTCTTTACAGAAATAATCTGGATGTCAAGGTTGTAGGAATCACAGGAAGTGTTGGCAAAACAAGTACCAAGGAAACAATAAGTTCTGTGCTTTCTGAGAAATACAGAGTATTAAAGACACTTGGTAATTTCAATAATGAGATTGGATTACCACTTACTGTTTTCAGACTGACAGATGATGATGAAGTTGCTGTTCTTGAGATGGGAATCAGTGATTTTGGTGAGATGGACAGATTATCTAAGATTGCACAGCCTGATATATGTGTTATCACTAATATTGGCCTTTGCCACCTTGAGAATCTTGGAACAAGAGATGGTATACTTAAGGCTAAAACAGAGATATTTAATTATATGAATCCGGATGGAATTGTTATTCTTAACGGAGATGACGACAAATTATCAACAATCAGCCAGGTACACGGCAAGCGTCCTCTTGTGTTCGGAATAAGCAACAAAGACGGGGTATATGCAGATAATATAAAGAGCCTTGGACTTGATGGAACTAGCTTTACAATTCATGGCCTTGATACAGCAGATAAATATTCAACGTTTGACATGACAGTACCGGTACCCGGACATCATATGGTATATAATGCGATGGCTGCTGCACTTGTTGGTTCTGTGCTTGGTCTTTCATCTCTTGAAATTGAGCGTGGTGTAAGAAATTTAAAGACAATTGCAGGAAGAAACAATATTATTAAGGAAAATGGCTTCACAATAATTGATGACTGTTACAATGCCAATCCGGTTTCAATGAAGGCATCGCTTGATGTTCTCGACACAGCTATTGGAAGAAAAGTTGCTATACTTGGAAGTATGTTTGAACTTGGTGAGAACGAGAAACAGATGCATTACGATGTGGGAATGTATCTTGGAACTAAGGATATTGATGTACTTATAACAGCAGGTGACCTTGCTGCACAGATTGCGGCAGGAACAAGAGCATATATTGATACTAATTACAATGCGCATGGTTGTGAAGTACATGATTTTGAAACAAGAGATGATATGTTAAAAAGTATTGGACATATTCTGAAAACAGGTGATAATATACTTATAAAGGCTTCTCATGGAATGGAGTTTACCAAAGTTGTAGAAGCTGTTAAAACAATTAATGTATAAAGGAGAATTATGAGCAGAGCAGTAAGAAGAATAGGGATAATTGCGGTACTTGTACTTGTTGTGGGAGTATTTGCCGGATGTGGAAAGAAAGATTCAGTTGTAGGAACATGGGAAGGTGATGATTATACATATACCTTCAATGCAGATGGAACAGGAACACAGCAGATTGGCGGTATCAATGTTAATATTTCATCATACGAGGCTAAGGATGGAAAGCTAAGCATAACTGTTACATATCTTGGAACAGATGATACAACAGAATTTACTTACACATTGAAAAAAGATGTGCTGACACTGACAAGCGGTGATGACACAATTACACTTAACAGAAAATAATATTTTATAAAGGCTTTTGTACCTGAAATATGGTGCAAAAGCCTTTTTTTAAAATAAATATATTTTATAACTTTACAAATATTATTCTACATGATATTATCTATAATATAAAAAGCGCTTTTTAAATAAATTATATCTAGAGGAGGATAAGTATATGCATGATATTATTGAACATTATGGAAAAGTAGTTATAGCACTTGCGGGAGTGCTTGCTGCAGTACTGCTTACAGCAGCGGTTGTTACTATTGTTACAGACAGAACCAAGGAGGCAGTAAGCGACATATCGTATAAAGAACATATATATGATGCAATAGATGCAAGTAAACCGGAGTAGTACAGGATAGGAGAATATATGGAGAAAGAACAGCTTCAGCAACTGATAGATAACAATAAGGATGATCTTTTTTCAGAAATTCAGGATGAGATATCAGATGAATCTATTACAGATATTGAGTGGGATGGACACAATCTGTGGATAACCCAGTTGGGAAGAGGATGCTATATTGCCATGAAAGAACTAAGTGATAGATATATGGATAATCTGTCAATAAGACTTGCTAATATTATGGGGGTACCTTTTAACAGGGTACACCCGATATTGGAAGCGAACACCGAAACCCTGAGAATTTCAATATGGCATGAATCGCGTTGTGGGAAGAAAAGCATGGCTATAAGAAAAATACCGGGAAAGCTTCGTTTTGGACATGCTGATCTGATTCAGTCTGACTATGCACCAGAGAGCATTATCACATTACTTGAGAATTGTGTAACTGCACATTTGTCAACAGTTATAGGTGGACAGCCGCATGCAGGAAAGACAGAGCTTCTCAAGTATCTTGCAACATTTATTCCGGCAGAAGAAAAGGTTGGAGTATATGAGGACAATCAGGAAATTCATTACCGTCAGATTAATCCTCACAGCAAATGTGTTGAATTTTTTGTTGATTCCAAAGTATCGTATCAGGACATTATTAAAGCAGGGCTTAGACATAATATTGACTGGGTGTTGTTATCAGAGTCAAGGGGACCGGAGGTTATGGAACTGCTTAACAGCCTTTCGACAGGTGCATATTGTATGACAACAATGCATCTGGACGATATAAGGGATATGCCAGACAGAATGTATTCAATGCTTGGAAAGGGTGAATCTTCGGAAAGATTTATTAACAGTATATATAAGTATATAGATCTGGTGGTATTGGTGGATTGTGACAGATTTGAAAAAAGAAAGATAAGGCAGGTTGGGTTTCTTAGCAGGAATAATGGCAGTAACAGCTGTACTGTTATATATGAAGACGGGGAATTTAAGGATACTCATATTCCAGAAGATATTAAAGATAAATTTGTAAGATTTGGAATAGACAATCCGTATGTATGGAGGCATGATTGAGAAGAGTATTAAAGTATTTATCGGTTAATCAGATTATAAAGGATATATCTGATGTTAATGGTGTGATGTCGGTAAAGAGATTTATTATCACTACAATAATGGCAGGGGGCGCGGTATTTGGTGCCTGTATGCTGTACAGGGTTAATTATGTTCTGTCAGCACTGGCTATGCTTATGGCGGTGCTTATGGTGCCGGGACTTGTAAGGGGATATTTCAAGGAAAGATATGATGCTGCAAGATTTTCTGATGTTGATATTTATCTTCATCAGATTTCATATTCGTTTATGAGAACACCAAAGATTAATCAGGCGTTAAAGGATGTATATGAGATAAGCAGTGGAAGCCTTAAGCAGTGTATAGGAAGGGCGTTAGATGAACTTCAATATGGAATGGGAGACAGAGTGTATAATGATGCACTAAAGATTATTGAAGAAGAATATGGATGTGCAAGAATAAGAACTCTTCATAAGTTTATTATAAGCGTTGAAGAAAAGGGTGGAAGATATGCCGGTGCTATGGAGGTGCTACTTGAGGACTTTGACAGATGGGTTAATAATGTGTACAGGTATCAGGAAGAAATCCGAAAGATAAAAAGAGATATATCTGCAGGCATAATTATAAGCATGGTACTGGCTATGCTGACAACAATAATGTGTAATATGCTTAATATGTTTTCAGATAAAACGGTCAGTATTACTGATTCTGTTGCATATCAGAGTGCAGCAGTGGTTTTTGTAATATTATGCATGTCGTTTTTTACATACACAAGGAAGCATTACAGGTTTGATTGGCTTGGTAAAAGCAGAACAGATAAACAGATAATGTATGATTATAATATTGTGTTTAAGTCAGATGTGTGGAGGCTGACAATTAAACTTCTGCCAGTCTGGCTGATATTAATAATTGCTATGGCAGTGTTGTTTATATTTGATATGAAACTGCCTGCAGTATGTATGCTGGCAATAATTATTGTTCTTGTGAGCACGCCTTTTTTACAGAAAAAAGGTGCCAAAAGAAGAGTGAAAAATGATTTATATCTTGGATTTACAGAATGGTTAAGAGAACTGTCTGTTAATCTTGAGAACAAGCCTTTATTGTCTGCTGTAGAGGATACTTATGACTGCTGTCCGGTTATAATGAAAGAACCATTGGAGAAGTTTATTTGTGACATTGAGAATAATCCGTCAGATGTAATGCCGTATTATGGCTTTCTTAAAGAATTTGGTGTTACAGATATTCAGGCAGCAGTAAGAATGCTTTATTCAATAGGGGAGCTTGAACAGGATAGTATGTCAGCAACAATTAATAATATAGTCAGGAGAAATTATGAATTATCGGATAAGGCGGAAATTACACGATATATGGACAGTACAAGCATGATGAAGTTTTCGGAATATTTTCCTACATTTTTCGTGGCATTTAAGATGGCTGTGGATATGATGCTTGTAGTTACAATGTATCTGTAAGCTGGAGCATGAATTAATAATTAGAGCGGGAGGCATTCAATGGAAAGTCTTATTGAAGAATACGCAGGAATAATAATTGCAGTAATAACAATATATTCTATGATATTGATATTCATGATGATCCTTATGGGGGAAATGGGTGTATGAAAGAAATTATAGAGAATTATACAGATGTTATAGTAGGGGCGTCAATGGTTATAGCCATGGTTGCTATGCTTGGATATGCTGTTACTGCGTACAGGGAAATATTATTTAATGTTATAAAAGCGTGTATTGGACAGGGAGGATTATGAAAGGTATTATTGAAGCGTCTGTTTATCTGGTGTTATTTGCAATTATATGCATGTTCAGCATAGATTTTATAAGAATTAATAAAGATGTGTCAGATGCCAGTGAAGTGAGTCAGTATGTAGAGAATTATATAGAGGCATGTTGTGGGGATGGATTTGACAATGTACTTACAGAAACACAGAGAAATGCCAGATTTGCTGCACTGAAAAATTCTATTGATAATAATAATGCTGTGCTGAGTTATGGGGAAAGAAAGAGAACAGGGGATTACGAATATATTGAATATACATTTTCTTACAAATTAAATGCAGCAATGTTTGGATATTCATCATGGCATGAATATAAAGGGCTGGCAAGATACAGTGTAACAGGATAGAAATATGGCATCAGAAAATGGAGGATACAGTTGAGAGGAGTTGTTACATGCAGCGGGTTTATGGTTGCATTTGCAATAGTAATAATTATACATGCTACTATAACCGGCAATAATATAAGATATCAGGAAGTTAAACACAGTCTGGATTCGGCAATGGATTATGCATTTGACAGGCTTGGGGATGTGTATGCTGATGTTGATTTTACATCATATAGAGATGAAAAAAGGCATGAGATATTAACAGATTTAATGAAAGAATTCTGCAATGTATTACACAAAGAAATTACTTCTGATGGAAATATAGAAGTCGCACTGATATATGCAGATATGGATAAAGGATTATTTCAGATAGGAGTAACTGAGGAGTACGCACACCCGTTTGGGGGCAGGACTGGTAAATGTTACTATGAAAAAACATATTCCTTTAATTGACAAATGATTTCTTATATCATAGAATATTCTGGTGTGCCTGAAAAGGAGCGTACTAGAATGATATGATAAGGAGACTATTATGGAACTTCAGATTTTACACTGGTTTGAATCATTACATAATCCTGTAACAGATCCGGTTATGTATGCTATAACCTGTCTTGGAAATGCTGGAATATTCTGGATTTTATTATGTGCGGCGTTCTTATTTATACCGGTATTTAAGAAAGACAGAAAGTTAGGACTTAGTATGGCAATTGGACTAATTCTGTCACTTATTATGTGTAACGGAATTATGAAGAATCTGTCAGCAAGAATAAGACCATTCAATGCAGATCCGACATTTGAGAATCTTTATGGAATCTTTAATGGTATTAAGGACTGGTCTTTTCCATCAGGACATACATCAGCTTCTTTTGCAGCGGCATTAGCTATTATATTGTGGGACAGAAAGAAAGGAATTCCTGCAGTTATACTTGCAGCTCTGATTGCAGTTTCAAGATTATATCTTACAGTTCATTATCCGACAGATGTACTTGCGAGTCTGTTACTTGGATCACTGTATGGAGTAATAGGTTATTTTGTTACAAAGCTTATTATGAACAGATCAGAGAAAGCAAGAAAGGTGTTTTCGGGAGAAGAACCTTATAAGAAGCTTTTTGCCAAGGCATAATGAATATGTAACTATGTGACTGTTTTTAAGAAAGGACGATTGTATATCATGATGGATGTGGTATTTGATACTATTATTGATAGTGTTAAACTGTTGCCGTTTCTTTTTCTGACTTATCTTGCTATGGAGTATCTTGAACATAAGACAAGTGCCAGGACGAAGAAGTTTGTCAAGGATTCTGGCAAGGCTGGGCCTGTTATAGGAGCTTTACTTGGAGCTGTTCCACAGTGTGGTTTTTCTACAGCAGCATCTAACCTGTATGCAGGTAAAGTAATTACTATGGGAACACTTATTGCCATCTTTATGTCTACTTCAGACGAGATGATACCAGTATTTTTATCAGAACAGGTAGATGTATTAGTGCTTGTCAAGCTTATACTCATTAAGGTTTTTATAGGTCTTATAATGGGTGTTGTAATTGATCTGATAGTGAGAAGAAGCAAGAAAAGTTATAATATGGTAGAAAAGATTGGACATGTATGTGATCATGACCACTGTGGCTGTGAGACAAGCATATTTAAGTCAGCGTTAAGACATACAATAACTATATTTGCATTTATTGTTGTTATATCTTTTGCACTTAATACTTTAATTCACTTTGTTGGTGAAGAGACTTTGGGAAATCTTATACTTAATAAGCCTGTCATTGGACCGTTGATAGCGGGAATTATAGGTCTTATTCCTAACTGTGCATCATCAGTAGTATTAACACAGCTTTATATTGAAGGCGTACTTGGACTTGGCTCTCTTATGGCAGGACTGCTTGCCGGTTCGGGAGTAGGTATTCTTGTGCTGTTCAGAGAGAACGATGATATGAAGGATAATTTTAGAATTCTTGCGATTCTTTATGTGAGTGGTGTAGCATGGGGAATTATAATTGATGCATTATCAAAGATTATATTGTAAGATTGGCAATTTAACAGATTAATATTAATCTCCGGTTATTGGGAGTGTATCTTTCAGGATACATTTTTGATAATCGGAGATTTTTTTATTGAATTAGAAATAAAACAGTGATAGAATGACTTTTAGAAAGATACTTTATAAAAGTTTAACATGAGTTGAAAAAGGAGGTAGTGTTTTTGCAGAGTGTATTGGATGCTGGATTTAAGAAATATGGCAGAGTTATTGCTGATATTGATACCAGTGAAATAGTGAAACTTATGGATTCGTATGATATGCCTGAAGATGTTGTATATGTTGCAGGTGATGAAAAGCTTGAAAATACACAGATTCATAAGGTAATGGAAGAGAGTATATATGGTGGATGTCCTGTACAGACAGGGTATTGTAATGGACATAACCAGAAACTTAATGCACTGGAATATCACAGAAGTTCAGAAGTTAATATTGCGGCAACAGATATGATTCTGCTGCTTGGCAAAAGAGAAGATGTGGAAGATGATTTTACATATGATACATCTAAGGTTGAAGGATTCTTTGTGCCAAAGGGTACTGCCATTGAGGTGTATGCTACAACTCTGCATTATGCACCATGTGGTGTGGACGGACATGGCTTTAAGTGTGTAGTTGTACTTCCGAAGGGAACGAATCTTGATGTAGTTAATACTCATGCGACAGCAGAAGATAAGCTGCTTGCGGCATCTAATAAATGGCTGATAGCCCATGAAGATGCTCATATAGATGGAGCATTTAACGGCTTAAGGGGAGAGAATATAACAGTATAGGTTAAAGGAGATAAGTTATGAATAATACACCAGTTATGAAAATCGGTATTGTTGCAGTTTCAAGAGACTGCTTTCCAGAATCACTTTCAGTTACAAGAAGACAGAATCTTGTAAAGGCATATGAAGCAAAGTATGGCAAGGGAGATATCTATGAATGTCCGGTATGTATCGTTGAGAGTGAGATACATATGATGCAGGCACTTGAGGATATTAAGAATGCAGGATGTAATGCACTCTGTGTATATCTTGGTAATTTCGGACCTGAGATTGCTGAGACAATGCTTGCAAAAAATTTCAACGGACCTAAGATGTTCATTGCGGCAGCAGAGGAGACATCAGCTAATGGAGGTCTTGTTCAGGGACGAGGCGATGCTTATTGTGGAATGCTTAATGCAAGCTATAATCTTAAGCTTCGTGGAGTTAAAGCATATATTCCGGAGTATCCTGTTGGAACAGCAGAAGAATGTGCAGATATGATTCATGAATTCATACCTGTAGCAAAGGCGGTATACGCATTAAGCAATCTTAAGATTATCAGCTTTGGTCCAAGACCTAACAATTTCCTTGCATGTAATGCACCAATCGCAGGTTTATATAATCTTGGTGTTGAGATTGAGGAAAATTCAGAGCTTGATTTATTCGAGAGCTTTAATAAGCATGCAGGAGATGAAAGAATTCCTGATGTTGTAAGGGATATGGAAAAAGAGCTTGGTACAGGAAATAAAAAGCCTGAAATCTTAAGCAGACTCGCACAGTATGAGCTTACATTAACTGACTGGGTTGAATCACATAAGGGCTCAAGAAAATATGTTGCAGTAGCAGGTAAATGCTGGCCGGCATTCCAGACACAGTTCGGATGTGTTCCTTGTTATGTCAACTCAAGACTTACTTCAAGAGGAATACCTGTATCATGCGAGGTTGATATATATGGTGCATTGAGTGAATTTATCGGAGAAGTTGTAAGTGACGATATTGTTACACTTCTTGATATTAATAATACAGTTCCAGCAGATATTTACAATGAGGATATCGCAGGCAGATATGCTTATACACAGAAGGATACATTTATGGGATTCCATTGTGGCAACACTGCATCAAGCAAATTGTCATTCTGCGAGATGAGAAACCAGATGATTATGGCACGTTCACTTCCTGAAGAAGTTACTAATGGTACACTTGAAGGGGATATCGTTCCGGGAGATATCACATTTTTCAGACTCCAGAATTCATCAGATAACAAGCTTTCCGCTTACATAGCACAGGGTGAAGTTCTTCCGGTAAGAACACGTTCATTTGGTGCAATAGGTATATTTGCTATTCCAGAGATGGGAAGATTCTACAGACATGTGCTTATTGAAGGCAATTTTCCACATCATGGTGCAGTTGCATTCGGACATTTTGGAAAGACACTTTTTGATGTGTTTAAGTATATCGGTGTTGAAGATGTGTCATTCAATCAGCCTAAGGGCATGCTTTACAAGAGCGAGAATCCATTTGCATAAACAGATGCGGTTATAGATATATGATTGCGGAAAGGAGTCTGGTATGAATTATATAGGAATTGACCTTGGAACTTCGTCGGTCAAGCTTGTTCTTATGGACACAGCAGGACATATCATTGCAAATGTTTCAAAGAGTTATCCGATTGATTACCCTAAGGCTGGCTGGTCAGAGCAGAATCCATATGACTGGTATGATGCCTGTATAGAAGGCATGAAGGAACTGCTTGACGGACAGGATGAATCAACAGTTGGTGGTATCAGCTTTGGTGGACAGATGCATGGACTTGTTATTCTTGATAAGAATGATGAGGTTATAAGACCGGCTATTTTATGGAATGACGGAAGAACAACGAAGCAGTGTGAGTACCTGAATGAAGTGATAGGCAGGGATAAGTTATCAGAATATACAGCAAATATTGCATTTGCAGGTTTCACAGCACCTAAGATATTGTGGGTGAAGGAGAATGAACCGGATAATTTTGCTAAGATAGACAAGATAATGCTTCCAAAGGATTATATTGCGTATCGTCTTACAGGTGTGCATTGTACAGATGTTTCAGATGCTTCGGGTATGCTGCTGTTTGATGTGAAGAATAGGCGTTGGTCGCGCCAGATGCTTGATATATGTGGCGTGACAGAGGCACAGATGCCACGCATCTTTGAAAGCAGTGAGTGTGTTGGTACGGTAAAGAAGGATATTGCAGATGAGCTTGGAATAGGAAGTGAAGTAATTGTTGCAGCCGGTGCAGGTGATAATGCAGCTGCTGCAGTAGGCACTGGTACTGTCGGTGACGGACATTGTAATGTTTCTTTGGGAACAAGCGGTACAATATTCATTTCAAGCAAGGAATTCGGAGTGGATTCCAACAATGCACTTCATTCTTTCGCACATGCGGATGGGAAATATCATCTTATGGGCTGTATATTAAGTGCAGCTTCAGCTAATGGCTGGTGGATGGACAAGATACTTGGAACTAATGATTATGCAGGCGAACAGTCACAGATAACAGATGATGACCTTGGCAATAACAATGTGTATTTCCTTCCATATCTGATGGGTGAGAGATCACCGCATAATGACGAATTTGCAAGAGGCACATTTACAGGAATGACAATGGATACAGAGCGTAAGGATATGACACAGGCAGTTCTGGAAGGCGTTGCATTTGCAATAAGGGACTGCTTCGAGGTTGCTAAGAGTCTCGGTATTAAGGTGGAGTCAACCCGTATGTGCGGTGGTGGCGCTAAGTCAGAACTGTGGTGTAAGATTATGGCTAATGTACTTGGAATTCCTGTGGAACTGTTAGAGTCAGAGGAAGGTCCTGCTATGGGTGCGGCAATGCTTGCCATGGTTGCAGCCGGGGAGTATAATTGCGTTGAAGATGCGTCTAATGCTCTCGTTAAAGTACGAAAGACAATAAGGCCAGACGAGAAGATAATAGAAAGATACGAGGATAAGTACAATAAGTTCAGATGTATCTATCCTGCAATGAAGAATGTATTCAGAACAATTAATGAGTGATTAACAAGGAGAATTTTATTATGAAGTTTTTTATTGATACTGCAAATGTTGAGGATATCCGTAAGGCTAATGACATGGGAGTTATCTGTGGAGTAACCACTAATCCATCACTTATCGCCAAAGAAGGAAGAGATTTCAAGGAAGTTATCAAGGAGATTACTTCTATTGTTGACGGACCTATAAGCGGCGAGGTTAAGGCTACTACTGAGGATGCAGAAGGAATGATCAAAGAGGGAAGAGAGATTGCAGCAATCCACCATAATATGGTTGTTAAGATTCCTATGACAGTTGAAGGCCTTAAGGCTACTAAGGTGTTATCATCTGAGGGAATAAAGGTTAATGTTACATTAATATTCTCAGCTAATCAGGCGCTTTTAGCTGCAAGAGCAGGTGCAGCATATGTGTCCCCTTTCCTTGGAAGACTTGATGATATATCACAGCCGGGCATTAATCTTATTCAGGATATTGCAGATATATTTGCTAATTATGATCTTAAGACAGAGATTATCTGTGCAAGTGTAAGAAATCCAATACATATTACAGACTGCGCACTTGCAGGAGCTGATATTGCAACAGTACCATATAAGGTAATTGAGCAGATGGTTCATCATCCGCTTACAGATGCAGGAATTGAGAAGTTCAAGAAAGATTATATTGCTGTATTTGGCGAATAATGTAACTGACACACAAGTTAACCGGGATTAAGCGAGAGGTAATGGATGGATTCATCACAGAAACTAACGAACACGGATGTAAAAAAACTTAATAAAAACCGTATATTCAGACTGATATATAATTCGGATAAGATATCAAGGCAGGAGATAGCAGACCAGTTAGGTCTGTCTCTGCCGACGGTAAATCAGAATCTTAAGATGCTCATGGAAGATGGACTTATAGAATATGTTGGCAATTTCACTTCAACGGGTGGAAGAAGGGCACAGGCAATTACTATTGATAATAATGCAAGAAAAGCTATCAGCGTGAATATCAAAGCTGACTATATTAATGTAGATGTAGTCGGACTTAAAGGTCAGATTATATACAGTATGGCTGTTAAAGCACATTTTAGCAAAAGCAGTGCATATATTGAGAAGCTTACAGATGCGGTAAGACATGCAGTGGATTATGTTGGAGCAGACGCAGATGACATTCTGGGAGTTGGCATTACAGTTCCGGGAATACTTGATGATGAAAAGCAGATTCTTATCTCAGCACCACCATTAAAAGCTAAGAACTATGATTTTACAAGGCTTATATCAGCTATTGATTATCCGGTCGTAGTGATGAACGATGCGAGGGCAGAGGCATACGCAGACCACTGGTTTAATGGAAAGCCTGAAGATGAAAAAATATATATTATGCTTGGTGAAGGTGTCGGAGGTGCATATATTAACGCTTCCGCAATCAGAAATGGTGTTCATAACCGTGGTGGCGAATTCGGACATATGGTTATTCACCCTGGAGGAAAGCAGTGCCTGTGTGGTAAGAAGGGCTGTTTTGAAGCATATGTTTCAGAAAAGGTATTATCATCAGAGCTTGATATGACACTTGACAATTTCTTTGAACTGGCAGCGCAGGGGAATAAGAATAATTCCAATGTGTTAGATGAATATATGGACAATCTGGCTCTTGGAATTAATAACATATACACGATGATGGACTGTGATATTGTTCTTGGAGGAACAGTTGCACCATATCTTAAGCAATATGAGAATAGTATTAAAGAACGTCTTGTTAATGATTATTCCTTTGATACTGATGCGGATTATTTAAGAATATCAGATGGCGGCGGCAGAAAATCAGGGCTTGGTGCGGCATTAAGCTTTGTTGCCAGATTTATTGATGGTGTGGAATAATGAAAGCTTATAGTGAGATTTATAGGTGAATTTCAGACTTGACTATTAAAATAGATAAAAATAATGCTTAAAATACCTATAAGGAGTCGACTAAAAGACTTCTTATAGGTGTTTTTTTGCTTTGAAGAAGAATTTTTGCTGAAATTAGCTGGAATTATATGAAAAGTTACCTATAAATTAACAGGTATGAGGAGTCTAATAGGACAGAAGCGGAAATAAACACATAAATAAAGTAAGAATTGCTTGACAAATGCGTGAATACACTGTATATATGTATATATACAGTGTATATACAAAACAGTACATCAGATATATAGCTGTTATGTGTAAGACTGTGTTTTTGGGAGGCAGAAGAATGATTTCTTTGAGTGGAGTTAATAAGAGATTAGGAAGTTTCAGACTGAAGGACATCTCAATAGAGATTCCTGATAGATACATATGTGCACTTGTGGGGCAGAATGCGTCAGGAAAGACTACTCTTATTAAGATGATACTGGGGCTTTGCAGACCGGACGAGGGAACGGTTGTAATTGATGGATTGAATTATCAGGAAGCGGAAAGCGAGAAGAGAATCCGTGATATTACAGGAATAGTACCAGTCAATGAACTTATGAATTCAGAACTTTCACTTTTAGAGAATGGAAGATGTTATGGCAGGTTTTACAGCAGATATGACGAAAGCATCTACATGGAGTATCTTGAACGGTTTGGACTTGATAGAAGGATAAAGTTTGGAAAATTATCGAAGGGACAGAAGATAAAGGCACAGTTTGCATTTGCATTATCAACAGACCCAAAGTATCTGATACTGGATGAACCGACAGCTAATTTTGATCCTGATTTTAAACAGGATTTCCTGAATGTGATTATGCAGTTTATGGAAAGCGGTAAGAAAAGTGTGATTATTGCATCACATATACTGGATGAATTAGACAGGATTGCAGATTATCTTATATATCTTGATAAGGGAGAACTTGTATATTCAGGAGATATAGAAAGCTTCAGGGATAAGTACAGGATAATATCAGGAGAAAGCTATAAAGTGAAACTTCTTAAGCAGGAAGACATCATACATGCAGAGGACAGGAAATACGGAACTAAAGCACTTGTAGTCAATCATGGATATTCAAAGTATGATGGTGCACTTACGGTAACAGTTCCGACACTGGAAGAATTCATGTATCATTACAGTAAAAGAGGTGAAAGTGTAATATGAAATACTTAATGAGGGATTATATATATGGATGGCATTGGGAGAATTTCAAGGCATCATATGAACACGGAAATTCAGCAATATTTAATTTTTTAGCGGTACAGCTTATATTCGTGGCACAGATTATTAAAACAGCCGGATGGGCTCGATTAGTAATTGCTTCAGGGTATTTTATATCTCTTGCTATCTGCTGTCTTTCAATATTCACACACCCTGCCGAATTAAGAACAATGTATTATGTATGCCCGCTTACAACCAATGAGCGTGAAAAGCTGGTGAGAAACTCTTATATCTTCAGAGTGGCAGTACACATGCTGATACTGACGATTGGCAATATATTTATGATGATGGCAGTAAGATTCAGTGCGTCTGTATTTATATATATTACTATAAATGCATTTATAATCAGCACGCTGCTTCCATATGGCAAAAAAGATGGATTGTTATCATATGTTATGGCACTTATAATTATATGTACAATTACTGACTGCTGGCAGTTTGATATATTAATGAGTTCATTTACGCCGATTATTGAAGAACGTTTTTTATATTCAATAATGGTGCTTATAGAGTTTCCAGTATGCATAGGTTATGCAAGGCAGGTAAAAAGAAAGCTTAAGTCAGCGGCAGTTTATGAAGAGGTGGTTTTATGAGCATTAATATAAATATCCTGCCACAGGGAACGCTTGCAATATACGAGCAGATAATAATGCAGCTTAAGAATGCGATAGTAACCGGGGAACTGAAATCCGGCGAGGCACTTCCTTCAATAAGGGCGTTGGCAGCAGACTTGCAGGTAAGTGTGATAACAACCAAGAGGGCTTATGAAGAACTTGAAAAAGAAGGGCTTATCCGCTCAGTTGCTGGAAAAGGATTTTATGTGTGTGAATACAACAAAGATTATCTGAAAGAAAAGCAGCTTATGATGATAGAAAAGAGAACGCAGGAAATTATATATGAAGCAAAAAATGCAGGGATTTCCTGTGATGATTTAGTGGATATGATTCGCACTTTGTATGAGGAGAAATAGAAATGGAGAATATTGCACTGACATTAGAAAATGTTACAGGAAAAGGACTTGGATTTAAATTAAAAGACATAAGTGCGAAATTTGAGAATGGATACATATATGCAATTACAGGTAAGAATGGTGCCGGCAAAACCACATTGTTTAATTACATTCTAGCACAGAGAAAACGGTACACAGGAAGCATAAAGATGTCTGGCTATAAACTTGAAAGGAATCATTCAAAAGCAATGGAAATCATTGGTTTTGTGTCAGAGGATAATGTATTCTTCGAGAACCGTACCGGAAAGCAGAATGCTGATATACTGGGACTTGTGTATGATGATTTTGATGTGGAACTGTTTAATGAATGTATGAAAAAGATGAATGTCAGAACTGCAACGACATTGTGGCGTATGTCAAGAGGTGAGCGTATGAAGTTCCAGCTTGCGTTTGCAATAGCACATCACAGCAGACTGTATCTTCTTGATGAAGCAACAGCAGGCATGGATGCAGTGTTTAAGATAGAATTATTTGACATGTTAAGAGAACTTATAGCACAGGAATGCTGTGTGATTATGACAACACATGACATGACAGAGATTATGAAGAATACGGATTATGTGGCAGTTATGGAGGGCGGCAGACTGGGAGAGTTCAGCGAAAGTATTGAATGCACAGTGTGAGAACAGCGCAGGAAAGAGGAGAAAATGACTATCAAAACAGATATCAAACAGCAGGAAAAATTAGAAAAGTTCTTTAAAGAAGAAAATACATGGTTTCCGGATAATGTAGGAGAGAAGTTTCTGGCCATATTTTTCTTCATAATATCAGGAATATTAGCATGTGCACCTAATAAAATGATAGATTTCAGTGATTTGAACAATGACATGAAGGTTGTTCTGATTGGGTACATGTTTTACCTTCTTGGCGTGACATATATGGTCATGAAATACAAATCTTATCAGGAAGCATACAGCACTAACAGAAAAAGAATAACAACAAGAGAACTGCTGAAAAACATGCCGATAGACAGGATGCAGCTATGGATATTCATAACAAAAAAGAAAATAAAACCATGTGCAGTAATGACTGCGATAATAATATCCATAAGAATAATAATAACATTGGCAGCCTATAGAAACATTTATCTATCAGACATACTGATGGTGCTGGTATTTAATCTGATTGTACCCGTCCTTGCAGTGTAGATTAAGGAAGCGTTACAAAAAAGAAGTGAATGGGTAGAGAAACAGCCCTCTTACTCCTCATTGTTTTTGTAAGTCCTCTCACTGATAATAAACCTGGGTCTATTCTTGACCTCCATATATATCTTCCCGATGTATTCCCCGATAACCCCGAGGCACATAAGTTGTATTCCGCCCATGAAGCATACGATACATACTGTACTTGCCCAGCCGGTTACTGTGTTGCCGAGCAGGTTGTCAACTACAGCCCATATAACACCGATGAAGCTGAGGATTGAAACGATAATACCAAGTGACATAACAAGACGGAGTGGTTTTACACTAAGGCTTGTTATGCCGTTTAATGCAAGGTTAAGCATTTTGCTGAAAGGATAGTGGGACTTTCCGGCAAGTCGTTCGCTTCTTGAATAATATACGCTTGTACTCTTAAAACCGACAAGCGGGATAAGCCCACGAAGGTACAGATTAGTTTCTTTGAATTGTGCCAGTTCATTAATCACACGCTTTGATAAAAGTCTGTAATCGGCATGATTATATACAGTTTCTGCACCAAGCTTTGCCATGATTTTATAGAAGCCTTTGGCTGTGTTTCTTTTAAAAAATGTATCAGTAGAACGGTCATTTCTTACACCATAGACGATATCACAGCCGTCATGGTAAGCGTCAACCATATCTTCCATTGCATGAATATCATCCTGTCCATCACAGTCTATAGATATAGTCATATCAGCATACTGGGAAGCCTCCATAAGACCGGCAAGTACACTGCTCTGGTGTCCGCGGTTACGGTTCTGGCTTATTCCGATGAAATGTTCATCCTTCTTTGATAAATCCGTAATTATATCCCATGTACTGTCAGAACTTCCATCATTGACAAACATTATCCTGCTGTCAGAACTGATTTTGCCGGCTTTGATAAGATGGTTAAGTTCATCAAGAAACATGCCTGAAGTAACAGGCAGGACCTGTTCCTCGTTGTAGCATGGAATTACAATATATAAACAATCAGGTCTGTTCATAAAAACCTCCCGTTAAAGTTTTTGCTGTTCAATAGTGTATTCCCTGTATTGCCTGTAACTCTTATTATCTTGATTAAGAATAATAAAACGGTTGAATATAATTGCTATGAATAAAAGAATTACAGCGAATACACCACATTTGTATAAATGCTTCTTTGTGACTGAGGACAGTTTCTTTGCCATGCTGTAAAAACCAATAATACTAAGAGGCAGTAACAGCATGAAATAAGGAAGCGTGTACTGGCATTTGCCTTCCCAAAACAGGTGGAATATGAAACCGCCTATAAAAGTAAGCGGAAGCACAGCAGCACCTGCGAAAGTACCTTCAATAAGTGTATTCACAGCATAAAGCATACTTCCAAATAAAATAATACTCTGCATTATATTAAGAAATGCGATAAATGGTGTACTTCCCTTTAATGAAAGAATATCCGAGATAACAGGGCTTTTCTCAATATCACTGCTACGGACATTGGTTATCCAGAAACACTGGAATTCAGGGTTATTCCACTGAGAGGCAACCTTCTTTGAAAGAAATGATGTAAATGCTTTGTGGTTGTTTTTATATGTGTCAATATAACCTTTAATCTCTGCTTTAGAAACCTCGGCTTCTTTCTTGGTATCGTAATCGTTATTCTCGTAAAATGCAGCAATACGTCCGCTGTACCAGCCGTCTGCATAAACATTGCCATCAGATGGGTGAAGTCCCATGGCAATCCATGTCCAGCTTGAAGCACCGCTTCCAAGATTGCAGCCGGAAATCTTTTCAATAACAAGCTTTGGAACAACGGCCTGAATTGCAAATCCTGCAATTACGGCACATGTAACAAGAATAATCTGTATATTTCTGTGTCTTAGTGCTTCTGCAACCGTATAGATTATGAGCGCAATCATGAATATAAGATAATTATTCTTAACCATAACGCTTAACATCATGGAAACAGCGCTTATAACAATATATGAAATCTTAAAGCTGTTAAGTTCTTTAAGGCTGTCAATAAAAAGTATTGTGTATTTAAAAGCGGCAGTGGCAAAGAATAATCCTGCAACATTGCCATATATGAATACGCTGTAGAGAGTCCATGGGAAAAACAGAATTCCCAGTATAATAGTGGACAGGCTTGCAATCCGCGGAAGCTTTAAAATTCCGAGTATGTCAGAAAACATCTTGTAAGTGAATACAATCATCACAACATTAAGAAGCTGCCAGAATAAGTAATTATAGTCACCAGCTATGAAACCTATAATGTATTCAATGAACAGAAGCCCAATCTGATTAGTGTATTTTGCTATATAGCCGTTGTACCGGAATGCTGAATAATCACCGTTTCTAAGTCCTCTTGCAGCATCAAGTACATAATACTGGTCAGCGCCTGCATTACTCTGCGTAAGCAGAACCCAGGCAGCACCGCTTATACCAATTATAATAAGACATATATTGCGGATTCGTATAAATGTTTTCTCGTTATTGGAAAGATAACTGTTAATTCTGGTGAAAATGTTATTTCTTATAAGATAAAAGACGGCAGCAACAAGAACAGCCAGTATGATTATATGAAGCCATACATGGTCTCCTGTGTAATAAGTGTGTTCACTTGCATCAGCTGTCAGTCTGCTCGTACTGAAAATGCTTAGCAGAAACAGCCATATGTTAATAATAAGAAACAGACCTAAAACAATATATCTGTATACTGAATAAAGAGTTTTAGACATAATATTCTTCCCCCAGTTGGAATTAATGAAATACTAATCTAAATAATAACATATGATTACATCTATTGAAAGTTGTAAAATCAAATGATTTTGATTATAATGTAGTCATATTTTTTTTGGAGGATATAAACAATGATAGCTGATTCAATGGTTTCTTTAGTAAAAAACAGTTCGGTAATCCGTGCAATGTTCGAGGAAGGTAACAGACTTGCCAAGTTATACGGAGCAGAGAATGTGTATGATTTCTCACTTGGTAATCCTAATGTTCCAGCACCTGCAGAGGTTAATGAAGCGGTTAAGGATATAGTAGATAATGAAGAATCAACATTTATACATGGCTATATGAGTAATGCAGGATATGAGGATGTGAGACAGACTATAGCTGAGTCACTTAATAGAAGATTCGGAACACATTTTAACCATACTAATATTGTAATGACTGTTGGAGCAGCAGGCGGACTTAACACAATATTCAAGACATTACTTAATCCGGGCGAAGAGGTTATGACATTTGCGCCATTCTTTGGTGAATACAGGAATTATGTAAGTAATTTTGGCGGAAAATTAGTGGTTGTTTCACCTAATACTGTGGATTTCCAGCCTAAGCTTGACGAGTTTGAAGCAAAGATAACACCTAAGACAAGAGCTGTTATTGTTAATAATCCTAATAACCCGACAGGTGTTGTATATTCAGAGGATACTATAAAGAAGATGGCTGCTATTATGGATAAGAAGCAGAAGGAGTACGGAACAGAGATTTACTTAATAGCAGATGAACCATACAGAGAGTTAGCTTATGATGGTGTTGATGTTCCATATCTTACTAAATATTACGACAATACTATTGTTGGTTATTCATACAGTAAGTCGCTTTCACTTCCAGGTGAGCGAATCGGATATCTTGTTATTCCTGATGAGGTTACAGATTCAGAAGATGTTAAGTCAGCAGCTTCTGTAGCTACAAGAATTTTAGGATTCGTTAATGCACCTTCACTTATGCAGAGAGTTGTTGCAAAATGTGTTGATGCACAGGTTAATCTTGAGGCATATGACAAGAATAGAAAGGCAATATACGAAGGACTCACAAAGTTGGGCTTTGAATGTGTAAAGCCAGAGGGAGCTTTCTATCTTTTCGTGAAGTCACCTGTTGAAGATGAAACTGTTTTCTGTGAGGCAGCTAAGAAGCACAATATCCTTATGGTTCCTGCGTCATCATTTGGATGCCCTGGATATGTTAGAATTGCATACTGTGTATCTTATGAGACAATTGTTAATTCATTACCACATTTTGCAGAAGTTGCTAAAGAGATGGGATTATAATTATTCGTGAAAGAAGAGGACTTATATATGAAGACATGGGAGAAGAATATTAGAAGAGTTGAGCCATATGTGCCGGGAGAGCAGCCTAAGGTTAAAGATGTTGTAAAGCTTAATACCAACGAGAATCCATATCCTCCAACACCTAAGGTGCTTGAGGCAGCAGAGAGAATGAATATTAGTGATTTAAGACTTTATCCGGATCCTGAGGTTACAGACCTTGTACATGCAATTGCAGCTTATTATGGAATGAATGATAATCAGGTGTTCGTAGGAGTTGGCTCTGATGATGTATTGTCAATGTGTTTCCTGACATTCTTTAATTCAGACAAGCCAATATTGTTTCCTGATATCTCATATTCTTTCTACAGTGTATGGGCTGACCTTTACAGAATTCCATATGAGAAGCAGCCGCTTGATAATGATTTTAATATAATTCCAGAAGATTATTACAAGGAGAATGGCGGAGTGGTATTCCCTAACCCTAATGCTCCTACAGCACTTTATATGGGACTTGATAAGGTTGAAGATATTATAAAACATAATCAGGATGTAGTTGTTATTGTTGATGAGGCTTATATTGATTTTGGCGGAAAGTCAGCAATGGAGCTTGTCAATAAGTATGAAAATGTGCTGGTTGTCCAGACATTTTCTAAGTCACGTTCAATGGCTGGTATGAGAATAGGTTACTGTTTCGGTAATCCAGAGCTTATAAAGGCACTTAATGATGTCAAATTCTCATTCAATTCGTACACAATGAACAGAACTTCAATAAGCTATGGCATTGAGTCTGTCAATGATAAGGAATACTTTGAAGAGTGCGTGGGTAAGATAGTTAAGACCAGAGAGAATGCTAAGGAAAGACTTTCACAGTTAGGCTTCTCATTCCCTGACTCTAAGGCTAACTTTATATTTGCAACACACAAGAGTGTTTCGGCTAAGGAAATATTTGAAAAACTTAAAGAAAAGAACATATTTGTCAGATATTTTAACCAGCCACTTATTGATAATTACTTAAGAATTTCAATAGGAACTGATGAGCAGATGGAAAAGCTTTACGCTGCGTTAGAAGAGATAACAGGACAGGTTAAGTAATATGGGAATACCTTTTGAACAGAGAAATTTTCAGAAAGAGCTTGAAAAGAAGATAGCGGGCTTTCAGAAGGACGGAATTGTACCGACTCTGCTTCTTCACAGCTGCTGTGCACCGTGTAGCAGCCATTGCATAGAGTATCTTTCTGATTATTTCCATATAACTGTATTCTACTATAATCCGAATATATCTGCTGAGGAAGAGTACAGAAAAAGAGTTGAAGAACAGAAGAGATTCATCAGTGAATTTCCGGCAAAGTATAAGGTTTCCTTCATAGAAGGCGATTATGATACTAAAGAATTCTATGACATAGCTAAAGGATATGAACAGTGCAAAGAGGGCGGGGAAAGGTGCTTCCGCTGTTATGAACTGCGGCTTCGAAAGACCTGTGAGGTTGCCAAGGCTGGTGGATTTGATTATTTTACAACAACACTTACGATAAGTCCGTTAAAGAACAGCGTAAAGCTTAATGAAATTGGCTTAAAGTTGTCAGAGGAATATGATATGCCATATCTTTTATCTGATTTTAAGAAAAAAGAGGGATATAAGCGTTCTATTGAGCTTTCACATGAGTATAATCTATACAGGCAGAATTATTGCGGATGTGTCTATTCGCGTTGATTTTTGTATAATGAGTATGATATACTAAAATAAAATTTTGTGGTGATTAAATTTAAAGAGTAGATTGCATTATAATGCGTGAATTGGAGGATAATACTATGGCAAAGAAACATGGATTGGCTAAGGTTGTTTTAGGAGTAGGTGCTGCTGCTGTAGCAGGCAAGGTTGCTTTTGATAAGTTCAAGCAGACTAAGGAAAGATTTGCTAAAGAAGAGAATGATAGTTTTGATGATGAAATCCGTAAGTATAATGCTATCGGAGAGAAGAAGGTTATAGAGGTTGAAGACGAGGTGTTTGCTGGCTGCGAGCTTAAAGCAGTGGCTTCTAAGACAGTACTCGACCTCGGTCTTGCAGTGTTTGAGAAGGATGTATATATTAATTTCTCAAGTAATGCAAGTTCAGTAACTATCATTCTTCCAGAAGGTGTCAATGCAACATGTGATATTTCAAGAAAGATAGCAGGAGTTAAGAACCTTGTTGATAATGTTGATGAGGAAGGAATCCATACAGTATATATTATTGGTAAGGCTGTATGCAGTAATGTAGAAGTTATTCCTGTTAATTTCTATGTCGATGAAGAAGATGAGGAAGATTCTGATTTTGTTGATGAAGATGACTGCCTTGCATCAGATGATGATTTTGATGATGATGTTATATTTGATGAGAAAGACGGAGATGTTGAGGTTGAAGTCAAGGTAATTAATGGAAAAGTATCTGATAATGAGCAGAAAAAACCAGAAGCATCTGAAACAAATACAGATAAGGAAGAAGCAGAAGAAACTGAAAAGGAAGAAGCTGCTGATGATGATACAGAAGAAACAGAGACAATCGATATTGAAGAAGTGTAACAACTTCACTATGCTAAAGAATTATGAAGAACAGAGATAAGATATTAGATTACTTTGATAATGTAGCAGATGGAACGATTGTGTCAGCTAATTATATGTATGAGCATGGATTTGAAAGAATGAATCAGGAAGCGTTCTTCCGGGCTGTTGAAAGACTCTCTGACGAGGGTGAGATAATCCGTGTTGGAAGAGGAATGTATATTAAGAAATCAGACGCGCAGGGAGATATTACAGAGCTTTTACTGAATTATTTCTTTGGAGAGGATAATTCAAGTGGAATGTTTACCGGAATACACCTGTATAACAAATATTCGCTTACGAATGTTAAGTCTGACAATATAAGCCTGTATTCTAATATGTGTAAGCAGTCGGTATGTCATATTGGTAATATAGAGGTAAAAAGACCTACAGTAGAACTTGATTTTAATAATACAAGAATTATTGAGGCAATGGAGATATTCCAGAATTACTTTGAAATTCCTGAACTTGATAAAACTAAATTTGCAAGATATGCAAAGCAGTTTGCAAGGGGTTATGATGATGAGGCTGCGGTAACAGTACTGCGAAGTATGAAGTATAAGAAAAGATCAATTGCTTTTATGAAGAAGGTTCTTGATACATACAAGGTTCCTAATACTTTATCTCAGTTTTTAAGTAATGCTTCACATTATAAAGTACCAACATTTAATAAGCTTGCAAGATAGTTAAGAATTGGTTTATCTAAGGAAAGGACAGAATATGAAGAAGATAATGATTGCATCAGATATACACGGTTCTGCATATTATTGCAGAAAGCTGCTTGAAAGATATGAAGCAGAGAAGCCAGACAGACTCGTTCTTTTAGGAGATATTCTCTATCACGGACCAAGAAATGACCTGCCTAAGGAATACGCACCTAAGGAAGTTATTGCAATGCTTAATCCTTTACGCAATGAGATTATATGCGTAAGAGGTAATTGTGATACAGAGGTTGACCAGATGGTGCTTGACTTTAATGTACTTGCAGAGCAGGCATATCTTAATTTCAATGACAGATCAATCGCTCTTGCACATGGACACAAGCTTGATGAGAAGAATATACCTGCATTAAAGGAAGGCGATATTCTACTTTGCGGACATACACATGTACCTAAGTGTGAGAAGAGAGATAATTACATATACATGAATCCTGGTTCAGTTTCAATTCCTAAAGAAAACTCAGAACACAGTTATATGATACTGGAGGATAAGTTCTACTGGAAGAACCTCGATGGGGAAGAGTACATGGAATATTAATATATCATATTTATTTTATACATTTTTAATTGCTTTTATTGGGTTGTGTGTTACCATATGTATGTTGATGTGAATTACTTCAATATATAGAAAGGGAATGTTTTTTATGAACCGATTTAAGCAGAGTTTTTCAAGATTTATGTATGGAAGATATGGCATGGACCAGCTTTCGAGATGTTTATCATATGTAGTTCTTGTTCTGATTATACTTACTTTCTTTTTAAGGAGTAATGTAATATATACAGTAGCACTCCTTGGTATTGTGTACATATATTTCAGAATGTTTTCAAGAAATATATCAAGAAGAAGTGCTGAAAACCAGAAGTACATGAAGATTCATTATAAATTCATGAGTAAGTTTAACAAGGTAAGAGCAAGAATTAAGGACAGCAAGACACATAGAATTTTCAAGTGTCCAAGCTGTGGGCAGAAGATAAGAGTTCCTAAGGGAAAGGGCAGAATTAGTATTAAGTGTCCTAAGTGTCGTATAGAATTTATCAAGAAAACATGATATTGAATTAATTAACGGCTGGTGCGTATGCATCAGCTGTTTTCATGTTATTGCAGTTGTCAGCATAGATATTATGTGAGCTTAACCGGAGAATTATGTGTGAATCCGAGAATTGAGAATCTATTGCAGATTAGTGCTGATACAAGTGAAGATATAAGGCAGCAGGTACCTGATATGGATGCCGGGTTTGATGACTCTGACAGAACATGGGAGATAATTGTCAAGACAGCTGGAAGTCTGGACAGGATTAGAGGCATTTATACAAATGCAGAGTTTACGCAGCTTCTGTGTGGATACTGGATTGTAAGGACAACGATTGATAACATAGAAGCACTAGCTACAGAACCGGAGATTATATTTATTGAAAAGCCTAAGGCATTATATTTTGAATTGTATGCAGCTAAGTCAGAAGCCTGTGTTAATGTTGCAAAAGCAGAAGAAACCCAGTATGGAGGCGTGACTGGAAAAGGTGTACTAGTAGCGGTAATTGATTCGGGAATAGATATAGGTAATAATGAATTTCTTGATGACTCAGGGAAAACAAGAATTAAGACGTTGTGGGACCAGACAACAGGCATTACATATTCTGACAAGGAAATTAACAGTATACTGGAAGATTACAGGAATGGAGCTGTAAAGACACTGCCAGCTAGGGATGTAACCGGACATGGCAATGAAGTTGCAGTTATTGCATGTGGAAGGAGCGGTGTTGCTTCAGACGCAGATATTATAATTGTAAAGCTGGGAAATTCAGGGGGAAACGCATATATAAGGACAACGCAGATTATGAAAGGCGTTGATTACTGCATAAGAAAAGCTATTGAATATAGTCAGCCGGTTGCGGTTAATATAAGTTATGGTGGAACTTATGGCAATCATGAGGGCAGTTCTATATTTGAAATGTTTATAGATGACTGCTGTTCAACATACAGATGCAGTATATGTATAGGTGTTGGCAATGAAGGAGAAGGAAGAACACATTATTCAGGTCAGCTTGTCAGTGGAAATGTACTGGATGAAGAGCTTGCAATTGGTGATTATGAGCCTCAGATAAGTATACAGATATGGAAAAGGGCAATGGACAATGCAAGAATTGAACTTATTGCGCCAACAGGGGAAAGACTGGTTATAAGTGAAAGAAATGCGGAAGTTGTGCATCATAACATTAAGAATATGCGTATCATATCAAAGGCGTATGGACCGGGACCATTCTATATGGGTGAAGAGATATATGCAGCCATAGTTGCGACAAGCGGATATATTACTTCTGGAATATGGGATATAAGATTTACCGCAGCAAATGTGTTGGATGGATTCTTTAATATGTGGCTTCCTCCGGTTTCGACATTAAGCAGTGCAACAGGATTTTTAAGGCCGTCGCCTGAGTATACATTTACAATACCGGGGACTTCGAGGCGGGCAATATGTGTTGGTGCCAATGGGCGTGCTCCAGGGAGTGCGGCCACATTTTCAGGCAGGGGAGTTAATGTAAAAAGCGGCCTTATGCTGTATGCAAAACCTGACATAACAGCACCGGGAGTTAATATAAGAATTCCGGGAAATAAGGAGAAAACTGTCACGGGGACATCTTTTGCAACCCCCATGGTTACGGGTGCTGCTGCAATGCTGATGGAATGGGGGATTGTGAAGGGCAATGACCAATATATGTATGGTGAAAAGCTTAAAGCATACCTTATAAATGGTGCAACACGGGTGGGAAATGTATGGCCTGATTCAGCCAGAGGCTGGGGAGAATTATGCGTTGCGGCAAGCATTCCCGCCAAATAAATTCATTTAACACTTGAAAAATATACAAACATTGTGGTAAAGTATGTTTAACATACAGTATTAATGTGTTTTTAGAAATGAGGTTATATATATGAAGATTTCAACAAAGGGAAGATATGCGCTCAGGGTCATGATTGATCTTGCGGAGCATAATACAGGAGAATATATCCCACTTATGGATATTGCCAGAAGACAGGATATTTCTGAGAAGTATCTTGAAGCGATTGTTGCAACATTAAGCAAGAATGAGTTTCTCATATCATTAAGAGGAAAGGGTGGCGGATACAAGCTTGCACGCAATCCGGAGGATTATTCAGTGCTTAGCATACTTCTTGTAACAGAGGGTTCACTTGCACCGGTAGCATGTCTTGAGAAGAAGCCTAACAGATGTCCGAAGGTGGCAGAATGTAAGACATTACAGATGTGGGAAGATTTTGAGAAGCTTGTTAATGATTATTTCAGCAATATTACAATAGCAGATTTGGTTAATTCTAATGTGGGAATAGACAGTTATATTATATAGTAAATGTTAATGATAGTTCATGACTGCCTGAGATTGTTCAGGCAGTTATATTTTTTCTCAAATAACCTATTGACATACTAGGTAAAAGGGTTTAATATATGGACAGTTCAATAAATATTGAATGTTCATCGCATAACAGATGAAAGGATGAGAAATATATGAGTGGTTTTAACACATCACTGCTGCATGATGGCGTTGACGATTATCCCAACGGAGCAACACTTGTTCCTATATATCAGTCAAGCGCATTTAAGCATGAGAGTGCAGAAGAACTGGAGAGAATATTTGATAATAAAGCGATGGGATTCTCATATACGAGAATCAACAATCCGACTATAGAAGCATTTGAAAAGAGAATTACCAAGCTGGAGAAAGGTTTTTCAAGTGTAGCGTGTTCTTCTGGAATGGCGGCAATATTCAATTCTATAGCCAATATTGTAAGACAGGGCGATGAGGTTGTTGCTTCATGTGGATTATATGGTGGAACAGTCGAACTGTTTGAAGACTTAGAAAGCTTTGGCATTACAGTGAAATATGTGCCTGATAATAAGCCAGAGTGTTTTGAAGAACTTATAACAGATAAGACAAGAGTTGTATTTGCAGAGACAATCGGTAATCCCAAGCTTGATGTAACAGATATTAAGGCAGTAGCGGATGTTGCACATGCACATGGAATTCCGCTTATAGTTGATAATACGGTATCAACGCCATATCTTATACAGCCTATAACGCTTGGTGCAGATGTGGTAGTTAATTCATCATCAAAGTACATTAATGGAAGCAGTGATGCGATAAGCGGAATACTTACATTTAATGGAAAGTTCAAGTTTGATAAAGAAAAGTATCCGGGACTTAAACCATATTTGAAATTCGGTCCAATGGCATATATAATTAAACTTCGTAACGGATTATTCAGAAATACTGGTGGTTGTCTTTCACCACAGAATGCTTTTCTTAATAACCTGGGACTTGAGACATTAGGGCTTAGAATGGAGAGGCACTGTTCTAATGCGTATGAACTTGCCAGATACTTAGACACATTTGAAGGAATTACAGTTAATTATCCGGGACTTGAGAGCAGTCCGTATCATGAAGTGGCTGATAAGCAGTTTACTAAAGGCTATGGTGCGATAATAACTTTCAGGGTTGGAAGCAAGGAGAGAGCATTTAAGATAATTAATGCATTAAAGATTCCTAATATTGTTTCTAACATAGGAGATACCAAGACACTAGTTATCCACCCTGCTTCAACGATTGCACTTCATCTAAGCGACAAGGATAAAGAAGCTTCGGGAGTGTATGACGATCTGATAAGAGTCAGCGTAGGAATAGAGGATATAGATGATCTTAAGGAAGATTTCAGGGCAGCCTTAGAGTCTACTGATAATGAATAGTGCATGGCACGGAAATGAGGATATTATGGCAGAGAAAGTTGATTATGGAACACTTAAGAAGGGCGGATTCATGAGACAGAAGCAGAAGAATAACTTCTCACTTCGTCTTGCAGTTGTAGGAGGATATCTTACAGCCGAGAATCTTACCAAGATTGCTGAAGTTGCAGAAAAATATGGAGACGGACATGTCCATCTTACATCAAGACAGGGCGTTGAGATTCCATTTATTAAACTTAAAGATATAGATGCTGTCAAGGAAGAACTTGCAGAGGGCGGTTGCAGACCTGGTGTATGTGGTCCGAGAGTGCGTACAGTCACAGCCTGTCAGGGCAATACAATATGTCCTAGCGGTAACATAGATTCATATGACATTGCAGTTAAGTTAGACGAAAGATACTTCGGAAGAGAACTTCCACATAAGTTCAAATTCGGTGTTACAGGATGTCAGAACAACTGTCTTAAGGCAGAGGAGAATGATGTTGGTATCAAGGGTGCTGCTGATGTTAAGTGGATTGAAGACAAATGTATTGGCTGTGGTGTATGTGAGAAGGCCTGTCGTACAGGTGCAATCACAATGCAGGATGGCAAGGTTGCAGTTGATTATGACAAATGTAATTACTGCGGCAGATGCGCTAAATCCTGTCCAACAGATGCGTGGGACGCACCTTCTGCATATATTATTTCATTTGCAGGAACATTTGGTAATTCTATAAGCAAGGGTGAATCACCACTTCCGCTTATCAGAAATGAAGAACAGTTATTCCGTGTCTGTGATGCGGCAATCCAGTTCTTTGCAGACAACGCAAAACCAAGTGAAAGATTTAAGTTCACACTCGACAGAGTTGGAAGAGAAGAATTCTATAAGAAAATTAAGGAGGCATACAATGGCTGATTTTGAGATTGATGATACAGTAGATATTACTGATGTGGTCTGCCCGACAACATTTGTTAAGGCAAAGGTAGCACTTGAGGAGTTAGATGACGGACAGATTCTTGCAGTCAGAATGAATGACGGTGAGCCTGTTCAGAATGTTCCAAGAAGTATTAAGGAAGAAGGACATCAGATATTAAAGCTTACAGCTAATGAGGATGGTACATATACTCTTATCGTTAGAAAGGTAGAAGACGAGGATTAAGGAAAGGAGGGCTTATGGCAGCCAGAGCTAATGCAGAGAATTTCGAAGAACTGGTTCTTAAGTCAGAACTTCCGGTTCTTGTGGACTTCTATTCAGATTCATGCATCCCATGCAAGATGATGGCAGGGGTTGTAGGAGACATTGAAGATGATTACGAGGGAAAGCTTAATGTTTACAAGGTAAATGTAAACTTTGATGAATCGCTTGCTTCTAAATATGAAGTATTGGCAGCACCTACATTTGTTGCATTCAACAAAGGTGCTGAGACAGGCAGAATTGCAGGAAAGACAACTAAGGATGCACTGCTTGGATTATTTGAAGGATTAGTATAATAAACGGCGCAAGAAATGAGATTTAATTACAGGGAGGAATGTTATGAAGATTACAGTTGTAGGAAACAAGAAGGAATATGAAGATGGAATTACAGTAGCAGAGCTTATCGTTAAGGAGAATGTTGAGAATCCAGAATATGTAACAGTTACTGTTAATGATGATTTTGTTGAGAGAGATGAGTTTGAGACAACAAAGTTAAATGAAGGCGATGCAGTTGAGTTCTTATATTTCATGGGAGGAGGAGCATACTAATGGCGTTTACTAATGAACAGCTTGAAAGGTATTCACGCCACATTATTTTAAAGGAAGTTGGAGCTAAAGGCCAGAAGAAGCTTCTTAATGCGAGCGTGCTTATAATCGGTGCAGGCGGACTTGGTGCTCCTGCAGCTATGTATCTGGCAGCAGCCGGAGTTGGAACAATCGGTATTGTTGATGCTGATGAGGTTGATTTATCTAATCTTCAGAGACAGATTATCCATTCAACAGCAGATATCGGTAAGGCAAAGGTTAAATCTGCTAAAGAAACAATGGAAGCAATCAATCCTGATGTAACAGTTAAGACTTACAGAGAATTCGTTACATCTGAGAATGTTATGGAGCTTATAAAGGATTATGATTTCATCATTGATGGAACAGATAATTTCCCTGCAAAATTCCTTATTAATGATGCGTGTGTTATGGCTGGAAAGCCTTTCTCTCATGCCGGAATCATAAGATTCAAGGGTCAGCTTATGACTTATGTACCAGGAGAAGGACCATGCTACAGATGTGTATTCAAGAACCCACCACCAAAGGACGCAGTTCCTACATGTAAGCAGGCAGGCGTTATCGGAGCAATGGGTGGTGTTATCGGAAGCCTTCAGGCAATGGAAGCTATCAAGTACATCATTGGCAAGGGAGACCTTCTTACAGGAAGACTTCTTACATATGATGCTTTAAAGATGGAATTCCATACAATTAAGCTTCCAAAGGACCATCATTGTGCTATATGCGGAGATAATCCTACAATTCATGAGCTTATTGATTATGAACAGGCTGAATGTGATATGCATAAGTAATAAGAGAAAATATATGTGATGGCAGAATAATGGGATAATCATGTGCAGGCACGCTTTCGCTACTTGTCGTTCACAGCGGTACTAAGCTCGCCAACGCCGAAGGCGTTGGCTTGCTAAGTGCCGGTGACTCCAAAGTGCGCTGCACATGATTATCTCATTATTCTGCTTATATATGTTTTCTCTGTCGGTGCGTGTGCGCGTAGCTTACGCTGGATAAGTATGAAAGTGATATTTTTTATTGGAGGATGAGCATGATTATTCGAATGAAAAAATCTGATTATGATGCAGTTGTGCAATATTGTTTATCTGGGCTTCCTAATGAATCTTGTGGGCTTATTGCGGGATTTGTTGATGGGGATGTTAAGTCTATTGAGAAGGTGTATTTTCTTACTAATCTTGACCATAATAATGTACATTTTACTATGGATCCTAAAGAACAGTTTGCAGCAGTCAAGGACGCAAGAAGTCTTGGCTTAACTATGCTTGGTAATTTCCATTCTCATCCGGAGACTCCTTCAAGACCTTCTGAGGAAGATAAAAGACTGGCATATGATTCAACTGCGGTATATATGATTATGTCGCTTATGGATAATGACAATCCTGTATTTAAGGCATTTGGCGTTGATAAGGATAAGAATGTTACTGAGCATGTACTGGAGATTGTGTGATATCTGTAATATTTAGGAAAAAGTATTGACAAAATAATATTTAATTCATATTATTAATATGTAAATAATGTTCGCTTACCACTGGCGGCTGATAAATGAATGGTTCGAAAATAATGTTCGCTCACCATTGGCGACTGATAAATGATTGGCTTGAAAATTACCTCTTCGCTTAGTTTAAGTGAAGGGGTTTTATTTTTTATTAGGGGATTGTGGAGGACAAATGGAGATAAAACAAGGATATGCGTATCATATAAAAGATGAATATTTTACAACGGCAAAAGATGAGCATCTTATGAAAAATAAGGAAGATAATTCCCCGATTCTCGCTATGATAGATTGCTATTTCTAAGATTTGTTAGTAACATTTTAATAGACAAAGAACAGTGCTGTGATATTAATACTACAATCAGGAGGTAGCTCTATGGACAAACAGAAAACAGGTGAGCTTATTAAGAATGCGAGGATTAAGAAAGGGTATACACAGGTTGAATTGGGAGATTTGCTCGGTGTGACTAATAAAGCAATCTCAAGATGGGAAAAAGGAGTTTCCCATAGTTAAAGATACCACACCAAATATGATGAACCCACGCTTATACACTACCAGCTATAATAAGCCGTAAGGACAGCAATTTGACACTGCTGTCCTTTCTTTTATAAAATTGCAGTACACAGAAAAAAGCTGTAAAATGGAAAATATATTTGTCCTTGTAACAATTCTCGGACATTTGCCTGTTATACTATCTGCAAAAAGAAAAGGAAGTGACAATATGAAGCAGATTTTAATTGTCGAAGACGATAATCTTTTGAATAAAACGCTTACTTATAATTTGGAATTGGACGGTTACACAATAACTTCTGTTCTGAATGCAAGGACAGCCGCTGAATCATTAAAAACAAACATTTTTGATTTGGTATTGCTGGATATAAATTTACCAGACGGAAATGGTTATGACCTATGCCGTCTTATCAAGCCAGAGCATCCTGATACAGTAGTTATATTTCTAACTGCCAACGATCAGGAAAGCGATCAGATACGAGGATATGAAGCTGGTGCAGTGGATTATATCACGAAACCTTTTTCGATTAGTGCTTTGCAGCGAAAGATCAAAGCCATGTTCGCTATGTTGGAACATCACAAACCAGCTAAGGATATTTACGAGGATGGTAGCCTGTTTCTGGATTTTTCGGAACAATTTGCAAGTTTGAACGGGAAACCATTAGCGCTTTCTGTGATGGAATATAAAATGCTGAACCTATTTCTTAAAAATCCGAAGCAGGTACTTACCCGCCAACAACTTTTGGAAAGGCTGTGGGACGTTGATGAAAAATATGTAGATGAACATACCCTTACTACTTCTATCAGCCGCATTCGCAGTAAGATTGAAGCGGATGGCGACACATATATCAAAACGGTTTACGGTATGGGTTATCAATGGACAGGAGGCGAAAAGAAATGAAACTGAATAACCTTTCTGCTAAGAAAATTTGTAGACTGATTAGTGCTGGCATGGTTTTCTCTATGCTGGTAATTACCGGTATTCTCGGCGGTATAATGCAGGATATACGAATTTTCATAGCAGGTGGAACATTGACACTCTGTGCATTTTTCTGGATTTGGCTATTGGTGCTGTTTTTTGGAAAACGCCTTTCTCATTTTACTTCTAATTTGTGCCGGACGCTGGACAACATGATTGATGGAAACGAGGAATTACAAAAGTCAAATGATAGTGAAACTCTTTTTGCCCGTATCAACCACCGCTTAATCCGGTTGTATGAGATTATGCAGGAAAACCGGCACAAGGTAGACATGGAACGACAGGAGCTTCAAATGCTGATTTCTGATATTTCGCATCAAGTCAAAACGCCTGTCAGCAATTTGCAAATGGTAACGGATACACTTTTAACAAAGCCTGTTTCAGAAGAAGAACGGATGGACTTTTTGCAAGGCATACGCAGTCAGACTGATAAACTGGATTTTCTGTTCCAAGCACTGGTTAAAACATCCCGGTTAGAAACCGGAGCAATACGATTAGAAAAGAAAGACAGCAGCTTATTCCATACGCTTGCACAAGCTATGAGCAGTATTGTATATGCCGCAGAGAAAAAAGAAATTGCTGTATCCGTGGATTGCCCGGAAAATTTGATAATCTCCCATGACAGCAAGTGGACAAGCGAAGCCCTTTTCAATCTGCTGGACAATGCGGTAAAGTACACACCGCCGGGAGGAAAGATTTCTGTATCGGTGGTTCTGTGGGAAATGTATGTAGAGGTCAAAGTTACCGACACCGGAAAGGGCATTTCTGAAAGCAATCAGGCATCCATCTTTCGGCGTTTCTACCGGGAGGAAGAAGTACATGAGCAACAGGGCGTGGGGATAGGTTTGTATTTAGCCCGTGAGATTGTGACAAGGCAGGGCGGCTATATCAAAGTCGTTTCAGAGCCGGGACACGGTTCAGAATTTTCTATTATGCTTCCTGTCAGGTAAGATACAGCCACTTTTTTTGAAATGTCCGAGCATTGTAACATTTCATCTCGATTTTCGATAAAAATTTTTCCTACCTCGGACATTTGTGTAACATTTGTGGTTTACAATGACTTCATCAACAGGTAGAAAGCCTTGAAAGGAGCATTTGAATATGAGCATTTTACAAACAATCGACTTAAAGAAGTATTATGGCACAGAACCAAACATCACTCGTGCCCTTGATGGTGTAAATTTTACTGTGGAACAGGGAGAATTTGTTGCCGTAGTTGGAACTTCCGGCAGCGGCAAGTCTACGTTACTCCACATGATGGGAGGACTTGATACCCCCACTTCCGGCAGCGTGATTGTACGGGGGGAAGAACTTGCGAAAAAAAATGATGATGAATTGACAATTTTCCGCCGTCGTAACATAGGGTTTATTTTCCAAAACTACAATCTGGTTCCGATTTTGAATGTATATGAAAACATCGTCCTGCCTGTGGAATTGGATGGTGATACCGTAGATAAGAAATTTATGGACGAAGTTGTGTATATGCTGGCTTTAGAAGATAAGCTGGAAAATATGCCAAACAATCTTTCAGGCGGTCAACAGCAGCGTGTAGCGATTGCACGAGCTTTAATTACAAAGCCGGCGATTGTCCTTGCTGACGAACCGACTGGAAATCTCGACAGCAAGACCAGTGCAGATGTGTTAGGGCTTTTGAAACGTACCAGCGGAGAATTTAATCAGACCATTGTAATGATTACTCACAATAACGAGATTGCCCAGCTCGCAGACCGCATTGTGCGGATTGAGGATGGCAAAATTGTAGGTTAAAGGAGGTGGGAATTATGAATTATCCTTTTGAAAATGATACAGAGAGAATAGAGAAAAGGATTGCTGAAAAGAGTGTATTCTCTGAAAAGAATAGGACATTTCTAATCAGAGTTATCATCTTGATTGCGGCATTTCTGTTGAGCTTTTCTGGTATTCTTTTGTGCAACGCAACGCTTAGTACGCAGCAGATCGCCCATGTAAATAATACAACTGAAGCAGTAGGAACTGTTTTAGGAATTGTTATTGTACTTCTTTGTACGGCAGGGCTGGCTGTCAAAAATATTCTTTATGTATCTGTACTGCAACGAGTACATGAATTTGCACAATTACGGGCAATCGGCGCAACATACCAGCAAATTAAATCAGTGGTCAAGAAAGAACGTGACAAAATAGCAAAACCTTGCATTGTATTGGGAACAGTCATCGGTTTTCTGGTAAACATAGTTTTACCACTTCATTTTTACTGGATACCAAGCATTGTATGTGCGGTAATCTCCGGCATATTTATTTGGATTATCACAGCTTTGGCTTTTCAAGCACCAGCGAAAATGGCTGCATCTACATCACCAATAGAAGCACAACATACACAGGCAACAAACTATTTTAGAAGTGTTGGGGCAAAGCGTAAACTTACGCCTATAAGAATCGGGTGGATGTATTGTAGAGCCAATAGAAAGAAAGCTGCCTATACATTTTTATCTCTCATTATGAGTGGGATTTTAATGTTCGGTGTTTTTTCAATATTGAATGCGATAAATCCCGAAAGACTTGCGTCACAACCTTATCAGGGAAATAGTGATGTATTTGTACTACTAAATTCAACGGCTGATGAAGAATCCACCTATGATTTAATGAAATCTACACCATTTACAGAAGAACAAAAGCAAAAATTGTATAACATTTCAGGTGTAAAAGATGTTTATGAATTGTATATGCTGGACGGCATTCTGACAAATTCCGAGGGGGAAAAATTTGAACTGTCCATTGAAAATGCTGTAAATCCAGAAACATTTAAAAATGAAATTGTTGAGGGTATGCAACCAAGTCATGAATTACAGAATGGAGCAATTCCTGTTGCTATCAATAGACAGTCTCCTTATTATCAGAAACTGAATATGCAGCTTCAAGTTGGAGATTATCTGCCGTATATCATAGATACAGGATATGGTCAAAAAGAAGTGGCGTTAGTTGTAAGCGGATTTGTAGAAAACAGCGATACCGGGCTTGTTATTTATACAAGTGGTGAAAATATGAAATCACTGTCAGAAATGAATTGTACGCTTGCATGGTATATTTGTTTGGATGATAACGGAAAAGACGTAGCAACAGAGATAATCAAAGAAATTTTTATAGATGACGACAGAGTTGATGTGTCTGTTTTGGCTGATGATGTTATGGCATTGGAAGATTACTTCCATAATGCGAAAGTCATCATTACAGTTTTGGTGGTGCTTATTAGTCTGTTTTCATTTATAAATATGCTGAATACCAGCATTACAAATGCAATTGCCAGAAGACACGACTATGCACTACTGGAAGCTACAGGTATGACAAAATTGCAGTTGCGAAAAGTACAGCAGTCGGAAAGTTTCATCTATCTGGTTGGAAGTTTTATAGGAAGCTGCATTTTAGGCATACCAATCGGATTGCTGCTTTGTACCCAAATATCAAAAATTCCCGGACTTTCATACTTTGAATATCACTTCCCAGTTCTTTTTGTGTTTTTATACCTTGCTGCGGTTGTGATGGTCTATCATGTAGTATCAGTATATCAAAAGAAATCTTTGCAACAGCACTCAATTATAGAGCGCATTAGAACGATAGGCTAAGTTTTAATAATCCGTCAGCTCCACAATTACATTACTCTGCTGATACAGCCAGTCCGTAAATTCTTTCGGGCTGGCTGTTCCTGTTTTTACAGCCTTTTTTCTCTGCAATGCTTCTTTCTTAAAGTCGGAAAAGGCAGCCTGTATTTTTTCCAGACGGTCAGCCGGAAAGCCTGCGGTATTTTTTACCCGGTTTATTTTGTTGCGCCAGTTCTGGCATTCATTTTTATAAAGCAGGTCATAGTTATTTTCTCTTGCCCTCTCG